>Ga0268280_1000895_pt1 | contig 21854 bp, 20 predicted proteins | sample saktaG_9_FD_190139 | JGI IMG/M metagenome (GOLD analysis project Ga0268280, IMG submission 190139) | Saline water microbial communities from Sakinaw Lake, British Columbia, Canada - sak_2011_5_24_40m | ecosystem: Environmental > Aquatic > Non-marine Saline and Alkaline > Saline ... | reverse complement strand
AATATAGTCTATCTCCCCAAACACTTGTTTATTAAGCGCGCGTAGCTTAGAAATAAACTCCGGATCCGATATCCTTAATTCTTTTACTTCTTTCCTTAGATCTTCAATAATAGCCCGATATTTCGTAATCGAATCCATCTGCTCTCGGGTTACCGAGCCGGGCAATAACCTGGCTATTGCCCGGAAATTATTCTCCGTTACTTCCCAATAAATTGGGTTAACAACATCTCCGGTATCGGTAAGTATCGTTATAAATTTTTCTATCCTATCCGTCAATATTCCTATCTCATCATCCAAGGGAATGGGGGCCAGAAGATCACAAAGTCTCGATATATCCGGGTTCGGGTCGGTCTTTTGGTACAGATTGGCGGCCAGTAAAGACAATATCTCCCGGCGCATCGCATCTCTTTTTTCGGCTTCGGCGGAATTGGCTGCCGTCTTTAGCTGGCTTATATGTTTATATAGACTCTCCGAGGACACTTTTCTTATACTGAAAAATAATTCTGTTCTGTTCTTTATATTTGAGTAGAAATTTCTCTCATCTTCCGCCATATCGTCTATCGTTTTACCGCTCCGGACGTACTCAAGTATAGAGTCCTTCGCTTCCGTGAGACGTTCCGCATATTCATCTATAACTTCGGAAGGCCCAAAAAATGAGGCCTGCAGACGGGCTTCGTTTACAGCGGAATCTATCGCCGAAAGATAGGGCCTGAATGTGTCAAGCTTATCAGCAAAATCCTTAAGCTCCGCCATGACCATCTCTATTCTATCTACCATAGATATAAAAGCATCGTATGACAGATAGTCACCTGAGTTCTCATCCTGTACCGAAGAGACGTCTTCCACGTAGCCGGCTAAAAGCTCCATCTGGGAATCCACATATTCACTGCCGAGCCCCGCGTACTTAATTCCGAAATTTTGAAGCCGCGACTTTATGCCGACTATCGTCTGGAATACGATGTCACTCTTTATTCTGGCGACCCGGTGTTTCACGAGATCCTCCCGGTCCTTCAACGCCGCCTCCAGCCTGTCCAAGGTGACTGTAAATCCCGACCCCTTGACCCTCAAAGCATCTCGCTCTTCCTTGCCGATACCTTTTTGACCCTCTCTTTCCAGGTATTCCGCAACTCCTTTTGCATAAGCATTTACTTCTTCAACCTCTCTGGCTAACCCCTTATTTATAGACGTTGAAAAATAAGCCTGGAGACTCCAGCTGATGGAGCCCCAGATATCCACCTTCCTGATGAGGCCTTCTAAATGCGCGAGTCTTGATACAACACTCTTCTCTTCGGAGGGGGATATGCTTTTTTTAAGATGGGCCCGATCGAGCATATTCGCCAGCGGCTTCCTTGCGGCAGAGGCGGGTTTATAGTCCTCTTTTTTGCCTGCATCCGGCTTGATTACGAGGCCGAGATTGAAATCCGGATTCAATTTTTTTACCAGCGCATCCCAATCTTTTTCGCTTTCGGGAAGCGCAATGCCGCTAAATTCGGAAAATGTTCTTTTGCATTCCGTTAATACTTTCAATATATTTTCATGGGTGGGATCTTTTCCTCCCAGCATATTCAAACGGACAAATATGGCCGCTATGGCAGTGTCATCGATAGAATGGACCCTCCTGTAATAACCCGCTATATCCTTCGTCATGTTGCCGGCCGCTTTTATGGTTAGCTGCGGCGAGACTCCGGCATGGCCATTAACTGCAAAAATCGAGTCAACGGATGTCGAGGCGCACCTCACAAGGAACGCGCCTGGATTATTTACATCGCTTTCACTGCATTTGAGAATAGCTTCCCTAAAAACTTTCTCGGCTCTTTTTTGCGCCTCGCAGTAGTTCAGGAGCCACCTCAGAACTACTTCAAAATCGGTGGCAAATCCTATGTCAAGCCCTTGCAGGCTTTCGGATATATCCCTGACCGACGCCTGTAGGAGCTCTATCCTCCCGGGAATGCGATACCCCTCTCCGGCAAAAGCGCCGGCTATATCTTTGACTATTTTCATGTTGTCGCGCATTATATCCTTCCGCATGCTGGAGGCATGATCGATCTGCCCCTTTATACCGATAGGCAGAGCTTCTTCGTGCCCGAGCTTAAGATAGGCGGAGCTCTTTGCTATTTCCCTCATGGCGTCGACTAGAAGAGCCGCGCGCTCCGGCCTGGAACCGGCATTTTTCGAAACGATTGTGGAAACCCTGGCAAGCATGTTGTGGCTCTGCCCGGCTGCCGATCTGGCCCTGGGATATTTACTGTAATCTTTTTCTTCCAGACACTTCCATCCTGCCATCAGCACCCTTACCTGACTGGCCTTCTCCCTTATAGACATGAGCGAAAAGCGCCCGGAGATAAGCTCCTTTATATTATTTTCGGCAATAAATCTATCGTCGTCAAACATGTCCACAAATACTGATTTCATATGGGGATTTTTGCTTATAATATCCTGCTGCTCCCGTCTGGCTTCCGGAATCCTTCTTACATGATAAAGAGATCTGGCAAAATCTTTATGATAATAAGGATCCCCGGGCTCTAGCTCGTGTGCCAGCCCGTAGAATATAACAGCGCCTTCATAGCCGGCGCGCCGCTGAAGATAAAGCGCCTTGCCTATGGCATCGCAAACCGCCGCTATATCGGCTTTGGTTGCCGGAGATACCTCGGTGGAAACTTCCCTAACAAGTTTTTCGAGGATGCCGGCGTTCACGTTATTATCTATTATTTTATTTATATCGACCGGGTAGGTATCGTTGTCCCTGAAGAAGGCCGCCGAACCGCCGATATCGGAGAACATGTTATGATCGACAAGCGCGACTTTTAAAAGGTTAAAGAGACCACTATACAGCGTCTCCGTGTCATTTTTATTATGTATCCCGCGCGAATATCTTATATTACCAATAATATCCTGCGCTTTGGATCTTATGGAAGACTCTATAGCCAGTGATGGCAGCGCGGGAAAAAATCGGGCAGGGATATTTCCGGCCTCTCTAACGCCGGACACTTCCGGCACCAAGCTGGAAAATTTTACGTCGGCTTCATAGAGGGTGTTGCCGGTGCGGCATATTATTATGGCGCTGTCCGCACTATTGTAATTCACGGAAATTACCGATATACGCCGATCATGCGCCTGTATAGTCTGAAAATCATCCGCCGATATCGACCCGGAGTCCTTACCTTTCGCGATCATTGCAGTGATCGAGTATTTCAGATAGGCTGAAATGGAATTTTGGCGGGCCATTACATCCGAACCGGGCCCGATAAAGCTTTGGGGACTTAAGAGATTTTGCGACGGCTCATTCGCGGCAAATACCGATGAAGATATCATCGACACCGCCAACAGACATGAGACAATAGTATTCAGTATTAGCTTGCTTTTTCTCATATTAACGATAAGTATATCATATAATTTTAAAGCTGATGCTATAAAAATATACCTTTTTTATACCTTAATTTTTGGATTTACTACTGGCTGGATATTAGCTTGTCATCCTATTGTCTTGCGGAAGCGCTTTGCGCTTATAAATATTATGACGACGCCCATTATAAGAAGTATCAACATGTCTTTCCAGAGCACCGGGAGGCCCACACCTTTTAAAAATATGGCGCGCACTATTTCGAGATAGTATCTCATTGGGTTTAAGTATGTGACATACTGAATGACGATGGGCATATTCGCTATAGGATAAGCGAAACCGGAAAGGAGCGTCGCAGGGAAATAAAATAGAAACACCGACATCATCGCTTCCTGCTGGGTCGCGCAAATGGTAGAAATTAAAAGCCCGCAGCCGAGGGCCGTCAAAAGATATATGATGGTCGATATAAAAAGAAGCGGTATTGAGCCGCGCAGCGGGACCTCAAACCAGAGATTTCCTATGATTGTTATAAGAAGGACCTGCACAAGCGCTATAATTCCAAATGGAACAACTTTACCAATTATAAGCTCTATCGGTTTAAGCGGGCTTACCATGAGCTGCTCCATAGTTCCTATCTCTTTTTCGCGGACTATAGCCATAGCCGATAAAAGAAGCGCCATTATCGAGACTATGAGCACAATGACCCCCGGAAGATAGTAGTTGCGCGATATAAGATTTTCATTAAACCAATGCCGATCCCGAAGGTCTATATACGGAACGACGTTTAACCTGGTAAGATATATGTGCGCGCGTTCCTGAAGGGTTCTGTTATTGTAATTAAGTATTATCTGGTTGGAATAACCGACTATTATCTGAGCGGCGTTAGAGTCTGTGCCGTCCACTATAAGCTGTATATGAGCGGTGCGGTTTCCGACAAGATCCTGTGAAAACCCGCGATCGAACTTCAGTACGCAAAGCGCCCGGCCGTGGTCGATGACATGCTGGACCTCTTTTTCTTCGGAAAGATACTTTGTTATCTTAAAGTATTTGGAGTACGTAAAATCTCTTGTAACTTCACGGCTCTCCTTAGTATTATCGACGTCATAGACAGCCATCGGTATATTGGTTATATCCATCGTTGCCGCATAACCAAATATCAGCACCTGCACGATCGGTGACACAAATATGACCATCTTCATGCGGGGGTCCCGGAAGACCTGCAAAAACTCTTTCTTTAGAACTGCGCTAATACGGTCAAACATAGGCTTATAATATCTTCTTTTTAAATTTGTGTATTGCAAGCCGCGACATAAGGATCGAGAAAACTATAAGACATATGGCCTCCGGCCATAACTCTAACATTCCGACATCTTTTAAATATATCCCCCTTAATATCTTAATAAAATATCTGGCGGGTATTAAAAATGTTATTGCCTGAACTACCTGCGGCATATTGAATATTTCATATGTAAAGCCGGACAGAAGAAATGTCGGCAAAAATGACGTCAATATCGCCATCTGGCTTGCCATGAGCTGGCTCTTGGCGACGGTTGAAATATATATCCCGAGCGATAAGGCGCCGGTCAGAAATAACGCGCTCATTATGAAGAGCTGTATCAGGCTGCCTCTTAAAGGCACAAAGAATACAAATCTTCCCAGGATCACGGCGATCACCAGGTCTATCATGCCTATAGCGAAGTACGGCAGAAACTTCCCGATGATAAGTTCTGAAGACCGGACCGGGGTGGATATGAGCTGCTCCATAGTCCCCCTCTCCCACTCGCGGGCTACAGTGAGCGATGTCAGGAGCGCCGCTATTATCATCATGATTATAGCTATGAGTCCCGGCACTATGAAGTTCTTTGATTCGAAGTCCTGGTTGAACCATATCCGCTGATCGAGGCTTATCGGCTGAGAGTTTACAAGGGTCGTCTGGGAGGCTTTATTGAACAACTTTTCATTGTACTGCTGTACTACGCCCTGGGCGTACCCGAGAGCTATCGTGGCGGTATTGGAATCGCTTCCATCTAATATCAGCTGGACAGGCACGGACTGATTTGAATAAAGGTAGCGCGAAAAATCCTTCGGTAAGACGAGCACCATCATGGTCCTACCGAAATTTAAGAGCCTTTCAAGGTCGCGATAATTATCATAATAGCCTATTATCCTGAAATATTCCGAGTTCTTGAAATTCAGCATAAAATCAACCGAGGCCTTTGAGTTATCCTGGTCCCAGACGGCAAGAGGCACATCTTTTATGTCTAGCGAGAGCGCGTATCCGAATAGAACGATGAGTATAATGGGAATGAGAAGCCCGAGCGCAAGACTCCTGGGATCGCGGATTATCTGAATGTATTCTTTATTTGCAATTGCTCTTACGCGTTTCAGGTTCACTTTACCGGATGCTCCTTGTCATACTTCTCTATCGACGATACAAATACATCCTCCAGCGACGGCTTTATCTTCTTTACCGAATAATTATTAACGCCGGCATTTTTAAAAGCCGCCTCTATCGATGCTGAGCCGACTTTGGCGCTCTCGACAACTGTGTGAATATTATTTGAGAATAGCGACGCGTCCTTTACGCCGGGTAAGGCCGCCAGTTTATCAGCCCACTCTTCCGCTCCGGGAACTTTTACTTCAAGGATCTCATCTTTCATGATCTCGGTCTTCATCTCCTCCGGGGTGCCTATCGCGATTATTGTGCCCTTATATATGAGAGTCATTCGGTTACAATTCTCGGCTTCATCCATATAATGCGTAGTGACAAACACCGTCACTCCTCTCCCGGCCATCTCCTTTATTATCGACCAGAAATTTGCGCGTGTTATCGGGTCAACGCCGGAGGTCGGTTCGTCTAGAAATATCATCTTCGGCTTGTGTAATATCGCGCACCCGAGAGCCAGGCGCTGCTTCCATCCGCCTGATAAAGCGCGCGTCAGATTTTTTCTAAAATCTTCTATGCCGGCCTGTTTAATAACCTCTTCCATGCGCTCGGCTCTTTCGCTCTTAGGAATTTTATAGATGCCGCTGTAAAACTCTATATTCTCCTCGACCGTAAGGTCGTCGTAGAGCGAGAATTTTTGCGACATATAGCCTATATTCTGTTTTATTAGCTCCTGATCTTTCATTATATCGAAGCCTCCTACGCTTCCTGCTCCCGACGTAGGAGTCAATAAGCCGCACAGCATCCTTATCGTGGTCGATTTCCCGGCGCCGTTGGGGCCAAGAAAGCCGAATATCTCGCCCTTCTTCACTTCGAAAGATATGCGGTTAACGGCTATAAATGAGCCGAACGTCTTTTCCAGATCCCGCACGCTCACGGCTATTTCACTATGCTGATTTTCTTGACTCATATTCTCCCACTATCGATATAAATGCTTCTTCGAGCGATTTTACATTCATCTCTTTCTTTATCTCTTCCGGAGTATCACACCTTAAAAGCTTTCCCTTGTGTATAAGGCCTACGCGTTTACATCTCTCGGCCTCGTCCAGATAAGACGTGGAATAAAAAATAGTCACTTTCTCTTTTAGGAGATTATGGAGAATGCGCCAGAAGTCACGGCGCGATACCGGATCGACTCCGTTAGTCGGTTCATCCAGGAACAGGACTTTAGGGGTGTGTATGAGAGAGCATGCAAGGCCCAATTTCTGTTTCATGCCGCCTGAAAGCCTCCCTGCCAGGCGTTCCTTAAACGGCGTAAGATTAGAAAAACCAAGAAGATTATCTATCTTAGCGGCGCGTTCGCCTTCCGGAACGCAGTAGATATCGGCGTAAAAATTGATATTTTCCATCACGGTAAGATCTTCATACAGACCAAAGCGCTGGGACATATAGGCTATGTTATCTTTTAAAGCCTCGGCTTCTTTGACTATGTGCTTACCATAGACCCAGCCTTCCCCGGATGTGGGGTCGAGGATGCCGGTTAAAAGTCTCATAGTGGTAGTCTTGCCGGCGCCGTCAGGGCCGACGAGGCCGAATATCTCGCCTTCAGGTATTTCGATATTGAGGTTATTCACGGCGGTGAGGTCGCCGAATTTGCGCGTTAAGTCTGTGGCCTTTATGACCGCCATCTTTTAATCCATCATTATGTAGGCGTCTGCCGGCATGCCGGGCTTAAGCTCTAGGCTAGAATTATCCACCTTCACCTTTATCCTATAAACGTACTTAACCCGCTCTTCGGTCGTCTGTATATATTTAGGGGTAAATTCCGTCTGCTGCGATATGAAAGTGACCCATGCCTTATATTTCCTTCCCGGAAAGGAGTCTATCGAAACATCCGCTTTCTGATTAAGCTTCACTTTTCCTAAATCTTTCTCGTTTATGTAGGCGGTAACCCAGATATCGTTTAGGTCCACAGCGGTAAATACCGGCGCGCCCTCCTGAACCACCTCTCCCTGCAGGGCGCTCTTCGTTATGACATAGCCGTTAAGCGGCGACTTCAAATCCGCCCAGTCATAAAGCTTTAGCTCCGTTATCTCGAGAGTCGCCTTAAGCTTATCGACGTTTGCGCTATCGGTGTCGGATTTTGTCTTAGCCTTATCTCTCTCCTGAGCTGATATCGCGCCCTCCTTAAACAGATTCTCCGCGCGCACATAATCGAGCTGATCAAGCTGATATTGAAATTCGGCAAGCTTTAACGCCGCCGCGGCTTCGTTCTTCTGCTTTTCGAGGTCGTCCTTATTGAGCTTAGCTACGACATCGCCTATTTTCAGGACGGTGCCCTCATCGGCGACGAGTTCTTCGATCTGGCCCTTGACCCTAAAAGATATCCTTACATCGTTACCTTCAATATTGCCGGAGACCTTTACATATTTGGATTTTTCTATCTTATTAACCACTTTATACGCAGCCCATCCTGCAATGATCACGGCGAGAATGACTAAGGCCATAACTGCGCGCCTCTTTTTCACAGGCGCGATATTTTTGGCCTTATCTTTAAGAGCCTCTGTAACGTTCATTGCCATTTTTATCTCCTTTAAAAAAACGTTAAATATAGTTCTTCTCAAAAAATTCCTTACCCATTGTAAGGTCTAGCTGAGACTTAGCCATTATATAATCGTATATTCCCTGCGCCAGACTCTGCTCTACCTGCGCCAGAGCGACCTGCGAATCGAATATATCGAGGTTTATGCCTACGCCGTTATTATATCTGACCTCGGACAATCTCAAAGCTTCCGCGGCCTCCGCTATTGCGGCGCGCTCAGTATCTATGATAGTCTTAGACTTCGTAAGATCGAGACAAGAGTTCTTTATGTCTACAGCTATCTGGTCGATGATATCGTCTTTCTGAAGAGTCGACTGATTATACTTAGCCTTTGCCTCATCAACCTTAGCCTTAGTCGCGAATCCGTCAAAAACCGCTATAGATGCTTTAACGCCTATGTTCCATAGGCTCTGCCTCGATTTTATCATTTCCGAAAAATTATCCGAAGTATATGAGCCTCCTGCCGACGCCGTCACCTGCGGCAGCCATCCGGACTTCGCATACTCTATCGCCCATCTATTTATATCTATGCCTAAAAGCTTCAATATCATCTGGGGGTTTTTCGAATAAGCTTCCTGAAGAAAATCGCTCTCTTTTATAGTTATCTCGTTAGGTTTTAGCTCGCCCATTACATTAATATTTTCGCTCAGTTTCAACACCAGAAGTTTCTTAAATTCCACCATAAGGAGCTCGATCGCATTCTCCGCGTTTACGAACTGCGGTATTTCGCGGGCAACTTGCGTCTTGGATTGCAGAACATCGAATTTTGAAACCGTTCCCTGGCTAAACCTGGCCGAGACTTCTTCGTAGTGCGCCTGGGCCCGGTCAACTAAATCTTTTGCTATGCGCCTGGTCTCATATGCCAAAAGAAGGCCGTAGAATAACCTCTTCGTCTCAAACTCTATCTCGAGTTTGGTCTGTCGAAGCGTCTCCTCCTGGGCTTTCATGTTAAGCTTGGCCTGTTCTAGGTTTGCGATGTTTGCGCCGCCGTTATATATGGTTTCTTGGAGCTCTAGCGCGGTCACATTATTATTTTTGTACCCGAAGAATACCTGAGGATCCTTTCTGAAGCTCGGAGAGTCCGGGACAGTCGGCACAGCGTCATTTAACGTGTAGCCGAAAGAAGCCGTCAGAGTCGGCAAAAAGAGCGCCTTAGCATAAAGGATATTAGCTTTAGCGTAACGCAGTTCCTCTTCCTGTATCTGGATAGACCGATTGTTTCTGATCGCTATATTTATGGAATCTTTTATCGTTAACGTTTTGGCGGGCAACTCAATATTCTGACAAAAAGCGGCCTGGTTAAATAATAGTATACCAACGGCCGATACCAAAAACCCTTTAAGCATCACATATCCATTCATTGGTGTAATTATAACACAAGATTTTTTATTAGGGAATAGTACACGGTCTTAACTTCAATATTTTCGAATATTTTTATTTCACACACCTGCGAAACTGCAAGCACATCGTGCCAGACGCCCTTATTGATCACAACGGGCTTATCGAGAAAAAAAAGTTCCGCCTCTTCAGGGCTGGCGGCCCTGGCTAAAGCTATAACTGCCTTTCCCTTTACAGGCTCAAAAGTTTCCAGGGAGTCGGTATGGCGTTCTAATCTTTCGATAAATTTACTGCGCAGGATGAGATACCCTATGCGCCATCCATCTGACGGCTCTTTTAAAAGTACTCCGAAACTGTTACCGTGACCGTCATCCTTAACCGAAGAGCCGTCTATTATGCGCCCATAGGGCTTTATACTATTCTTTGTGAGCTTCTTTACCCTCACGCTGGTTCCACTTTAAAAAAATAACCTTTTAAATATTCCGTCTCGGGCACGTCTCTGGCTATAGGATGATCTTCGGCCTGGTGGCATCTCTTCAATATAGTTAATTTCTTTTTCGCTTCGATAGCCGCCTTCTTTATCATTTCGGCAAAGAGCGCATTTGGCATATTATGCGAACACGAGAACGTCGCCAAAACGCCGCCGTCGGCCAGAACTTTCATAGCTTTAAAATTCAGCTCCTTATAACCCCTCGAGGCGCTCTCAAGCGACGCACGCGACTTTAAAAATGACGGAGGATCGAGAATTACGATATCAAATTTCTCTCCGAGAGACGCTATCTTTTCTAGCGTCTTAAAACCGTCGCCTTTCATAAATTCCGTCTTTCCGGCAACACCGTTAAGCTCGGCGTTTTTCCTGGCAAGCTCGAGCCATTCTTCTTTTATATCTACGCCTCTAACATGCTCGGCCCCGTAAAGAGACGCCGTTATCGAGAACGCTCCCGTATAGCAAAATAAATCTAGCACGCGCTTACCTTTAGATATATTATCGAGGCCCATGCGGGCTTTCCGCTGGTCTAGGTAAAATCCTGTCTTATGCCCCTTAATGATGTCCACAAAGAATCTGGCGCCGCCTTCGTTAATCTCCACCAGGCTCTCACCTGCGTCGCTCCACCATCTTGAAACATCCTTAAGATCCTCTATAGCCCTGAAAGGTGAAACGCTCTTTTCATATATAAATTTTGGATTTATCACTTCCCTTATAGCTTCAACTGCCAAAGTTTTTAATTTATCCATGCCGAGCGTCAGAGCCTGGAAGACTACGGTCTCTCCGTATATATCGACTATGAGCCCTGGCAGGGAATCGGCTTCGCTGAAAACGATGCGGGCAGCATTTGTCTTTTCTAGGATGCCTTTACGCTTCGCAAAGGCCTCGCCGATTTTTTCTAAGAAAAACCTTTCATCGATGATCCTATCCGTAAAACTTAATATCCTGACAGCTATATCGGATTTGTAATTATAGTACCCTACGCCCAAAAAAGCATTATTCGGATCCACTACTTTAACTATATCGCCCGGCTTTATCTTAGGATCTGTATCGAGAAGCCGGCTTTTATATATCCAGGGATGTCGAGGATCGTGTTTGCCGGACTTTCCACTGCGAAGTTTGACGGTCTTGTACCCCTTACGGATAGCTTCCTTGGGTAACCCTATATCAGCAACCACGACGATACCGGTATAGTCTTTAGCTCCCGGCGCCTTAAAACCTGCCTTTGGGTATCCGAGCGCTACCGTCAGGTAAGCCTTTATTGCTTCCGGCAAGGGCTTTCCTGTGTCGGTATCTAAGCCGCTTGGTATATCTATGGCCAATATGATAGGCCTCAAAGCGTTTATTCTCGATACCACTTCGGACAAAACATCGTCCAATGGGCCTTTAAAACCGGTTCCGAAAAGCGCATCTATTACGAGCGCCGGTTTTATTAACGATTTAAATAGGAATTCGGTGCGGGTCTTATCGGGTATGATGTCGACTTTTATGCCGAGGGTAAATAACTTTTCGAGATTGTCGCTTGATTCCTGTGTCATCGAACGCGGGCGGCCCATTACATACACAGAGACATCATAACCTTTTTTCTTCAGGTAGCGCGCAGAAACAAATCCGTCGCCGCCATTATTCCCATATCCGCAGAAGATAGCAACATTCCCCGTCTTTATTAACTTTCCTGCCTCGGCGGCAACTGCGCGGCCGGCATTCTCCATTAATTCTCTGGCAGGCACGCCGCTCTCTATGGCGGCCTTATCTATCTCTCTCATTTCCGAAGCTGTTACGTATCGCATGGAACTCCTTAAAGCCACCCGCAAAATGCGAGGGCCGCTATCGTCTTTGCATCTACTATCCGGCCGGCCTTAAATAAGCGCCGCACAGCGGCCCTACTGAAAACTTTGAGCTCTATGATCTCATCCTTTTCGGCATGCCTATGGCGAAGACTAAGTCTTTCGGCTTTGTATATAATTATTTCTTCTGTAGAATATCCGGGCACCGGTAATATTGCCCCCAAACGCTTCATGCTTCCGGCGGCATAACCGGTCTCCTCTACTATCTCGCGCTTTGCGCATTCAAGCGGGCTTTCACCTTTATCGATAGTTCCGGCAGGAAGCTCATATATATATCTTCCCACTACGGGCCTCAGCTGGCTAAGCATTATCAATCTATCTTTAGACAAAAAAGGTATGACTAGCGCGGCTCCGGGATGCTTTATTATCTCAAATGTCGCCAGATACCCATTTGGCAGGCGAACCTTCTTTACGAAAACTTTAAGCAGTTTGCCTTTAAAGACGCTTTTCATACCGATTATTATACAACATTATAGGTCGCGAAGCGACACCTATGTAAAAGGGTTAGGATGGCTAAGGGAAGGGAAAAAATTTCCCTTCCCTTAATATAGGTTCTTCCTTTAAGGAAAAGGGATACAGCGAAGCGAGCAATGTATTACGAGGTTTGTTGCGAGCGAAGCGCCATAAGGGAAAAACCACGTTTTTCCCTTTGGAATTTTTTTCTGATTTGCTAATAAGAATTGATGAAAAAAATTGGTGCCGAGAGCAAGAGTCGAACTTGCCACGCCTGCCTTTTCAGGGCAGCGCTCTACCGCTGAGCTATCTCGGCGCTGTGAGATAAATTAACACGAAACCATCGGACGGTCAATACTATTTGTATTCGACGCCTTTGAGGCGTTCTACATAGTTTTGGGCGCTGACGGCCGCTGTGGCGCCGTCGCCTGTGGCCGTCACTACCTGCCTTAGATTTTTTTTCCTTACATCCCCGCAAACAAATATGCCTTCACACGAAGTTTTCATATCATCATCAGCGATAATATATCCTTTGTCGTCGGTTTTTACTATCGCTTTGAATATATCTGATTTTGGCGTGATGCCGATGAATATAAACACGCCGTCGCACTTTATCTCTTTCACATCTTTAGTCTTAACGCCCTTAACTTTTATAGTCTCAACTCTGACCTTACCTGTTATCTCGGTAGCGACCGAGTCCAAACATAACTCTATCTTTGGGTTCGCCGCTGCCCTTTCCTGGAGTATCTTAGTAGCTCTGAGGCGGTCGCGCCTGTGAACTATCGTAACCTTCTTAGCGAATTTGGTCAGGAATAGTCCGTCCTCAAGAGCTGTATCCCCTCCACCGACGACAACCACTTCCTTGTTTCGGAAGAGCGGCCCGTCGCATGTGGCACAGTACGAAACCCCGCGACCTATCAACTCATCCTCTCCCGGTATGCCTAGACGATTCCAACTGGCGCCGGTTGCGGCTACGATCGAGAGCGCCTTTACTTCGGATCCACCGTCCAGCCTTATAAGAAAATGGCCGCCGGCTTCTTTTTTTAACTCTATCCCTTTTGCTTCGGCAATAATAGTCTTTAACCCAAAATGCTCCGCCTGCTTGGCCATCCATTCGGCAAGGTCAGGGCCCGATACGCCTTCAGGGAATCCCGGAAAATTCTCAATCCTGTCCGTTATCAGTATCTGCCCTCCCGGCATAGCCTTCTCAAATAAAATTACGTCCATTCTCGCCCTTGCGGCATAAAGCCCTGCCGTCAGCCCGGCCGGGCCTGCGCCTAAAATAACAATATCGCGTATGTCGGACATCTATTTCCTCGCCGTACGAATAAATATTATTATTCCTAAAATAAAAAATACCACATTTGGAAGAGACACTCCCAGAAGAGGAGAGACTGTCTTTTGAAGCGCCATCGCGACTCCGGCTAAAAATAAACCCCAATATGCCGCAAAAATAATAAGGCTTATCCCAAAACCTATCGACTTTTCGCTGCGATGCGCCCGTATCCCAAGCGGTATTCCTATAAGCACTAGAACAAAAGACGCTATTGACATATTTATCTTCTTATATATCTCTACGTAAAGCGGCGTCGTATCGATCTTCTGAGCCTCATACCTATCTATCTCTTTATTCAGCTCATTAACTGTCATTTCGCGCGTCTTTTTATTTATCTTATCTTTTTTTAGTATTTTAGAGAGGTCAATCGTCATATGATATACCTTGAAATTCAGTTTATAAAAACTACCGGGATCCGTAGGTGAGGGCTCCTCGCTGGTGCCATTATACAATTTCATTTCAACTACTTCACTGCCGGGGGTCGTCTTTATCTCTCCCTGCTCAGCCACTATCGTTCTGGTAGATTTGCCCTCCTGCGGCTGGTATATTCTTATATTCTTCAGGATGTTGCCGCGTATCTCGTGTATAAATATTACATAATTCTCAAAGCCCCTTATAAACGTCCCTTCCTCGAGATACGCCGTGGGCTTCTTCATACCGACCTCTTTTATTACCCTCCTCGAAGCAAAAGACGCATTCGAGGAGACCTGATCATTTAAAAAGAACGCCAGAAAACTGAATACTATTCCCATAATTATAACTGGCGATGAGACGCGGCCCAGGCTGACGCCAGAGGCCTTCATCGCCGTCAGCTCACCGTCGGAAGACAGCCGGCCGAAAGTCAATACAACGGCCGTAAGTATGGCGATAGGCAAAGTAAAACTGAGGAGCCATGGGACTAAAAAGAAGAAGAGCTTCAGCACCGAAACTATATCGACGCCCTTATTTATTATGTAGTTTGCAAGTGAGATTATATTGCCGATAAGAAATACAAACGTGAATACAATCACCGAAAGAATAAATGAATGGAAGAACTCTTTAAGTATGTAGTTGCGGAGTATGCGCATACGGCTAAGAGAGAATGCTCTTCAGCATAAAGAATAGGTCTTTCCATATGTAGTAGCACAGATATTCCCATAGAGGAGGAAATATCTTGCGAACTTCAAGGTCTACATAATCACCACATACTCTGACTGCCAAATAATGGTGATATCCGCCTTCGGAGGTCGGTATATCCATCGGCATCCCCGCTCCGCCTGTCGTTATATATCTTACCCCGCCGTATGAAGACTTCTTAAGCATATGTTCATGGCCGGTGAAGACTATATCGACTTTGTACTTCTCGCACATTTTCATGAATCTATAAAACCAGTTTCCTGTCTCTGGCCTATACCAGGCTTGCTGATAAGGCGACAGCGGCGGCTTATGCATAACGATAAATCTATGCGCATACGGGGCAGACTTCTGAAGTTCCGATTCCAGCCATGCAAATTGGCGGTCGGTGACAGTGCCGACTGTATTATCGAGAATTATGAAGTAGGAGTTACGGTCGATAAATGACATTTCATTGGAACCGCAATACTTCTTAAACAAATCCTTTACCGTCTTCACGTCATCGTCGTGATTACCTGCCGCGCATATGACCGGCCATTTTATTTTGGAGCGTATGATATTAAATATGCGGAAGTCCCATTTTGAACCGCGGAATGTCACATCCCCGGCACTAATCGCAAAATCAACCGGGAGCTTTTTGAACCTATTTTCGCGGTTCATACTGCTCGCCATCTTTAGAGCGGCGCCATCGCTTAATGGGAGCCCGGCATGATTGTCAGAAAAAACCAGGAACCTGAAATTGTCGCCCTTGTTGGCCGCAAGTCTTCCTGTTGCCTCGGCATTCGAATAAGGTGCCGGCTCCTTTGAAAGATATAAAGACACGACCGGTGCAAACGACACAGCCGATGCGACGAGAAGTATGACCCCTGTGATCTGTAAGAAACGTTTCATAAAGGTAATTTTACAACCATTTATCGTCATTGTCTATACATATTCCTTTAAGGAAGGGGGGATACAGTGATCTAAGCCCCGGCTGGTTTACTTATTGAGGCGGGAGAACGCCAAAGGGGGAAACTACGTTTCCCCCTTTGGAATTTTTTTCCTAATTTGCTACGGAGAATTGATGAAAAAAAATTGGCGAAAGAGGAGAGAGTACTCGCCCTCTACCGTCGGTAAATCACCTATTTTGACACCACTTTTGACACCAGTGTTGCCATATCACTACAAAATCGAGCCATTATAGTTTTTTACAATCTGTCTCATATGTCCCATTTATGTCTCGTTTATGTCCCCTTAGAGCACAAAGCGTCCCCTTTTGTCTCCTTTGTGTCTGGTTTATGTCGTGTTTGTCGGGTTTATGTCGGGTTAATATATATTGAGTGCCTCTGCCCGTAATGCCAATTTTTTCAAAAACTCCCTTATCGCACAAATCATTCAGATCTCTAAGCGATGTCCTACTATTAATATTTGCTAAAATGGTATATTCCTTGTTTGTAATTTTGCCTTTTTCTTTAACAAATTTAACAGCCCTTACCTGCCTTTCATTAATACCCATTTGTTCTAATATCCGATCTGTTAAATAATCTCGCGGCAAGATCGTTCTGAATTCTAAATTTCTAATAAGAACAAACTCCGGGTCGGGTGAGTTCTGATCCCTGCATTGTTCAATCATCTCAAGTGTCCCTGAACCGGCACGTTGGGCATAATCAGCAAGATAAAGAGCGTTTGCAATAAACGGATTCGACGGAAACGAGGTATGTGGTTTTTTCAAATCCTCAACAGTAAGCTCCGATGGCAGACTGCCGGAATTCCACACCTCTACCTTATCCGCAAAAATCATTACCTGAACGCCGGAAGTGCTATTATAGTTGCGATGCGTAACGGCATTAACTATCGCTTCCTGAATAGCAAATTCCGGTATCTCGTATGGACGATGGAAACGAGTTGAACCGGCTTTTTGAATAACAGGAAACTTAATAGCATCGAGCACAAACGCGGCCGCCTTATCTACCTGTTCAAACAGATTACTGTCATAGACCTGATAATTTACAAAGGGCTTCTTAACCTCTGTTCCTGAAAACTGAAGACACTTAACTTCAGCTTGTATAAAAAATCCGTGAGGATTCTTACCGAACAGAAGAACAGCCGCATTGGTGAGCTTGCCGTTTTTAAGAAGATCCAGATGTGTTAAAACATTTTCAACCGGTGCATCGTGCTTTAGGGGATATTTCCTAGCAGCTTTCGCTACCTTTAAAAACCATCTGACTTTTGCCTCATCGATATCGGACATCTTGGCACTAGCGCAAATCCGCTCATCAAATGCGCCACGACCTACAATGCCCTCTTCTTTTAAAAAGTCGATGAGACTTGCGTGAACAAGTCGTGTAAGTTCTTCTATATTATTGAACCGCTTACGGCTGAAGCCTTCTTTCGAATCGCTAATCTCCTTGATAAGGCGTTGAGTGCCATTATCGCGCTTTTTATCATTTTGGCCGTTTTCGCCCTTAATATAAACAAGGATTGTCTCATGGGACTTCTTGGCTTCTCTAAACTCCGCTTCTACAGGTAAAATCATACCCTTCCCAACTGCGCCATATTGTTGACCAAGGAGACCGATATAGATATCTCCCTTTCTGACTTCTCCCAAATATATGACTTCAGCTGATTTGCTTTTGGCGGGTGAGTCTTCAAAGAGAAAAACATCAAAATACTCCGACAGTAGAGGATCCTTAAGGATAAAATCCTTGACCGCTCGGCGCTCGGATTTAAGCTCTTTTTGGACACCACTTACGAATATTTTGTATTTTCTCACCATAGGGGGCATTTTACGACTCCGAACTATTCATTCCACCACCCACATTCTTCGAGGGCAAAATGGGCGGTGTATTCCAGGCCTTTGTCTGGATTCATACTGTATTTGGCAAGAGCCTCGAGCGCCTCTTTCGAAGGATGATGCGCCAGAATCATTAATATGGCCTCTTTCGCCCGAAGCGTTACCTCGGGGATCAAAATAAGCTCGCCCATTTTCACAATAACATCTTTTGCGAGCCTATCGTGTCCTTCGAACAATACGGAATGCCCGCTAAAATACTCTCCTGCGCTCTGGACAAGCTTATTATCACTATCTACATAACCACACACCTGTGGAACCCTGCCTTTCACAAGAGAGCTGCTCAAAAAGACCCAAAACTCCTTTTCTGTCATCATACTACCTCCTTTTTTATCCTTTTCCCAAACAGGGCACCATACCCCCCCATATATAAGACGGTTTTTTAGGCAAAATTATTGCAAATTTTTTTAAAATAGTTTTATGAAAATTTCTTAGCCCGGATGAAAACTGATGTTGCCTGATTATTGCTGGGGTTGGTTGTCGTCGGAATTTACAAAGGAATTGGCAAAAAAAGAAGCGTTCCCGATTGAATTAGGGAACGCTCTGGTAAAACAGTGGCGGAGAGGGAGAGACTCAACCTCATCTCCGACGGTAAATCTCTATTTTAACACCACTTTTGACACCAGCATTGCCTTACTATTCTCTAATCGTTCAATTAGCTCTGCGGAACAAGGTCTATGCTCAGTCTGGCCTTTAACGCTCTTGCAAGTTTTGTTAACGTATGCAATGTGACTTGCGTATTTTCAGAATCTTCCAGTCTGGAAATGGTTTGCTGGGTAGTGCCTATCATTTTTGCCAATCCCCGCTGGGTAACATGGCGCTCTTTTCTTAATTGCGCGATCTTATAGGCAATTTTCAGCATTAGAACCTCTTCATCGTAAGCCTTTCGAAATCCAGGACTTTTTTTATACTGATCCTCGATGTGCTGGCTGACGGATTCCGGTGTTACTATCTTGTGTTTTTGATATGTTTTTCTCATTTTTATCATCCCCTTTTCGGCAATCTAATTTTTCCTTCATCATATCTAATTTGAAAATCCAGCATCCTCATTCTTGCCTTCATCTTGTCATTTTCAGGTATCCTATCCGTCTTTTTTACAAATCCGTGCAATAGCACTATATAGTCCTTAAACATGTAAGCATACAGAACTCGAATATTATTCCAGGCAAATTCCACTCTTATCTCATACAGGTCTCTGTCGATTTTATCTATAATAGGCCTTCTGGCCTCATGCCAATGTTTCTCCAAAAACTCTATCCTAGCTAATATTTTTGCTCTTGTCTTCTCGTCAAAGCTATCTATAAAATCTTTCGCATATTTTCGGCCTTTTAAATCTTCATAGTAAATAGCTCTCTTATCCACAACTTACCTTTTCTATCTAAGTCAAGTATACACTATTTTAAGTGTATTGTCAAGATATGCATACACTTTTTTTAATGTTTTTAGCTAGCTTTGACACCAGTATTGCTATATTATGCCGCTTGCGAATATTTTGTATTTTTGCACCATAGGAGACATTTTACGATTCCGAACTACTCATTCCACCACCCACATTCTTCGAGAGCAAAATGAGCAGTGTATTCCAGACCTTTGTCTGGGTTCATATTGTATTTGGCGAGAGGGCTGCTCAAAAACACCCAAAACTCCTTTTCTGTCATCATACTACCTCCTTTTTTTATCCTTTTCCCGAGCAGGACATCATATCCCCTCATATATAAGACGGTTTTTTAGGCAAAATTATTGCAAATTTTTTTAAATTTGCACCCTTTTAGCTTAAGTGACGAGTTGCAAAATTCGGATTTTGACAAAGCAAAATCCGAATAAGCTACAAACTTAAAGTCCCGGAATTTCCTCTGTGAAATTCCGGGGCAAATATTTTAAAATAGTTTATGAATATTTCTTAGCCTGGATGAAAACTGATGTTGCCTGATTATTGCTGGGGTTGGTTATCGTCGGAATTTACAAAGGAATTGGCAAAAAAAGAAGCGTTCCCGATTGAATTAGGGAGCGCTCTGGTAAAACAATGGCGGACCCGGTACGTACCAATTCGAACCTTTTCCGAGATCACCGCCGATATAGTGATTCCTACTAATAAACAGGTATCATTATACAAGATATATGCCCTCAAGGCAAAACAATTGCATATGCTAGGTATGAACTACAAAGCCATAGGCATAGCCTTAAAAATCAGTCAAGGAACAGCTATGAGAGCCTGTCACTATGAGGACTAATTGCTCTTATTCGGCGCTGTCGTTTCTGTCGCTTTTATAATATACGCATTTGCATAAATATCTGCAGCACAAGTATTTATGACTTTGTCTGTTTTATACACTTGATGAGCCAATTCTGTTGAATTAGAGAGACTTCGACTACTCATTTTTTTATTTTCTGCCGCAAATGTCTTAAACATATTGTCTAGCTTACTACTAAATTCTTGTTCCTTGCTCCATTTTTCTTTTACAGAATCATCTATAAATTTACTTACTTGAATTTGTTGATCTTTGGTTAGTTGTCTGTGTAGGTCTCCAAATTTCTCGAGGCGCTCTTCCCTGCTATTGGTTTTAGTTTCAGCAATAAATTCTTCTGTTCTCCTTTTACTTATACAACCAATTTTTTCAAAAAGAACCACCCTCCCCACTTCGGCTTTAATGCACTTTTCTATTGCCAGCACCTTTTCATAGCTTGACAGGTCCTTAGCGCATGATGCTCTTAACAACCTTTGGCGCTGAGTTTCAAAACTACGCATAACTTTTACGATAAGATTCTTTTGAAAATTCGATCCCAACATTAAAGAATTGTCATCTTTTATTTTCTTGAGCTTGCGTTGAACCGTTCGAATCGTAACTTTTAGTATTACAGCTATATAATCGTTTTCGTATCCCACACTTTGATAATATAGCGCCAGCCTTCTATGGTCTTTTTGGCTCAGAGTAGCCGGACTTATAATACCCTCTTCCACCTGCCTCGCAAATTCAGGTGTCGATAACTTTTTTGGCATTACCTCCGCATCCGCTATAATATCCTCTTTCTTCGTCTTCTCATCATAATTCTCCATAACTCCTCCTTTTAGATTGTCTTCCTTTGATATGTGCCATAAAAATAAAAAGCGACCGTCGGTAGCTTGCGTCGGTCGCATTGCTCTACCAAAAGTCGCCAGTCGTCTTTGTGGTGACTTACCTAAAAGCCAGTCGAGGACATCTTCCGCGAGCTTTTAGGCTAGACGTCTAACTTCATGTCAAACCTACATAGTAAGAATACCACATTTTAGGGAAAAAACAAGGGCAAAGTTTTTACCTTTATTTCTAATAAGCTCAATTGCAATAGGTATTGAGCCGTGTTTTCCATCCACGCAGCCAGTTCTGCTCATTTCTTTCCAGAGGAGAGTTATTAACACGCTCCGTTAAAATATCCTCGGCAGCCTTAATAAATTCCCTGACAGTCTGCGTGCCATCTTCGGTTTCGCCCATTCGCTCCAACACTTGAAGCAGCCCCCACCCTTGCCCTTTATATCGCTCGGTTAACAGTGTTCCCTCACCTTTAAAATTAACATAATCTACTAACGCATACATTCCGGAAGGAGTGCCTGCTAAGCGATAAAATTGTTGTTCTATATGTGGGCGTAGTTTTTCCGGAGTAGCCTTCAACATTTTTGGCAACGCGTTTTTTAGACGGTCTACTATAAATATCAACTGCAAGCCTTTGGTTTCCATCAGGAGCTTTCGCAGGTCACGCACCTTTGAACCTTGCAGATCCCGCATAAACTCTTCTCGACTTCCCCATGGGCAATGTGGCTCTCCCGGCTCTTTCAGCCAAACCGGCACATTATCTTCTCTTTGTTTAATAAATCTTACTAACGCGGGAAAATTTTCGTTAAATGGGCCTCTCTTATCGGCTGGATACCATATAAAATGTCCTATACCAAGCGACATAAAATCTTCACCCTTGTTCCAGGTTACAAGATAGTCATTGCGGCCACCGCATTCATTACGGAATATTTTATTCCCTATCCACTCGGCTTCTTGATCGGTTAAAGATATTTGCTGCGCCAATCCTACGATTGACACCACAAGACATACAAGAATAGCTATAACCGCAAATATTATTTTGATTACATGCACCTGA
>Ga0268280_1000893_pt1 | contig 21893 bp, 18 predicted proteins | sample saktaG_9_FD_190139 | JGI IMG/M metagenome (GOLD analysis project Ga0268280, IMG submission 190139) | Saline water microbial communities from Sakinaw Lake, British Columbia, Canada - sak_2011_5_24_40m | ecosystem: Environmental > Aquatic > Non-marine Saline and Alkaline > Saline ... | reverse complement strand
TATCGCCTTCTATTTTTTCTTCTTGCACTTTTCGCATAGGCCATAAAATTGAATTAAATGGTTGGTGATCGCAAAATTGTACTTCTCAGAAAGTCCTTTTTCGGTTCTATGAAGAAGCTCTATTTCGTCATCTATAAAATCTGTGTAATCGATCGCTCTTTTACAATGAGTGCATATTAAATGGTGATGGTGAGTACTCCTCTTTGATCCTTCCGCCAGCTCGTAACGAGCCCTGCCATCACCAAAATCGAATTTGAATATAAGCCCTAAGTTAACGAGGATTTCAAGGGTCCTATATATAGTGGTAAGGCCTATCGCCGGGTACGTGGCATGCACCTTCATATATATATCTTCGGCGCTTAAGTGCTTATCGGCCTTGGTAAGCGCATCTAAAATGGCTTCACGGCCGACGGTTATCCTGTAACCGCAGCCCTTAAACTTTCCGTGCCACCATCCCTGTTCTTGACAATTACCTCTACCTCTTGGCATCTACATCTCCTTAATGGTAATGGTTTCCAATATCAAATATACGCTATTTGACTATTTTTGTCAAGATGTTTTTAAATAAATATATCCGCTCCCTTCACCGCTCCCAGTCGAAACCCGTGGGAACGCACCCTCTCTGTATGCAGTCAATAAAAAGCGCCGCGGTGGTTAAGCCGAGGCGCTCAATTGGATTATTGCCTTAAACCACTACTCAATAGCAAAACTTACCGTAACTACAGCCATTACCTTTTTATCGAGCGATGAGGTGTCATTTACTCCCCAATCAGAAACATCCGTAGATGTGGCTGGCGTGATTTGAAAAACACCCATCCTGGCATTTCTCATAAAGCCGATCTTATTGCCGGTGGCTTTAACCATGCTCTCGGCTCTCTGCTTGGCGTTTTGCGTGGCCTTTGCAAGCATCTCTACCTTAAGCTCATCAAGCTTGGTATAAAAATACTCCGGCGCAGGAGAAGTAAACTCGATACCCTGATCTATCAGCTCTGTGACTTCGCGCGCTACCTTATCTATCTTAGCAACGTCGTAAGAGCGTATCTCAACGCCCTGGCTTAAACGGTAGCCTTGAATGTCGTTAGTATCATTGCCCTTTTCGTTCTTCTTGTAGACTGTCTCTGTAGCGACCTGGCATATCGTAAGCTCATCTTCCTTTACGCCCTTTGAATTAAGATAAGTTTTGACCTTATCAAGATCCGATTTGAGGTTTGTATAAGCTGTCTTAAGATCGATCTCTCTCCTTGAAAACTCACCTCTCCATACAATGTAGTCGCTTCTGATCTCTTTTGTCGCTGAGCCTGTGACGCTGATCTGCTCCCTCGTAAACTTCATAACCTTTAAGAAACCACCTGACAGAATAACGCTTGAGGCTATAGTAGCTACCGCAATACAAATTCCCAGAATTATTATCTGGGTATTCTTTAAAAAACTTCCGCTTTCCATGACTCTTTCTCCTTAGTTTTTCTGATTCGTCCGAAACAAAATATATTCTATCGGCCTAAAACGGTATAACCTTGGTTCTCTCCTTTCGACAGATACCACCCATAGCCGCTTCTCTACTTGCGTTAATCATCAAAATAATATTTTGTCCAATTCTTGCTCCATAAGATATGCGGGATATCTTTTTCAGAGATCTTAACAAAGTTGCCATTTTTATATTCAAATGTCTGAATATGGTGCTGATCATAACCCAGATGTCCCGTGGCTTCCTTATTGGTAAAGCCCTCTCCCACCTCTATCAGGCCATTTTTTAGTCTCCGTGCTATGCCTTCGGCCTCTCCTTCAAACCTCTTCAAGAGAACCAATTCCTTATCATCCTTGATTTGATAGATATCCAGCCTCTGAGAAAATCCATCAGCCCATGCCACGTTATAACGGATCCATATCTCCGGCACGCCGTCCCCGTTCAGGTCATGGAACTCTATCGGCCAAATGTACTGTAAAAACTTACCGTCTGTGTCGATGTCATACCTGGTGAAACGTTCTATGGGCTTGCCGTCCTTTAGCTTCCCTGAAACTATAAAGGGAGCTTTTTCAGAAGAAACCAAGGGAATAATAGCTTTTGAAATATTATCCTTCTTTAAGATACTCCATGATTCTAATCGGGGAGATATAACGATCGCCGCGTAGTAATCCTTCTCCGAGTCTCCTCTTACCTGAAATTCAAAAGCCTCCTCCTTAACACCTTCTTCAGGTATACCCCAGAGCTCACATGGACCCAGAATAAAAAATTCTATAAAATCATTGGAGTATTCACCTGAAATAAACGCGGTAGACACCAGATCCTTTCTCTTTTCAAATAACGGATAGAGGTCTGTATGACTTCTTTTTGTTGCCTCATTGTAAAATGTCAGCCCCATATAACGCGCAAGCCAAAAATCAGCCTCTTGGATCTTATTCTCCTGAATCGCTTTTTCAGCTTTCTGATAAATGGTTTTTAACTGCTCCTCCAGCTTCTGATCTGCCGCAAATGCTACTGAACAGATAAGGCATAATAATGCTCCGATAAATATTTTTTTCACTTCTTCTTCTCCTCTTTAGTCGTCTGAATCTGGATTGTGCCCGCTATCCCAATCCCAGCTTCTGTTTTGTGGGTTATACTCAACCTGGGCGTCGTTGGGTTGCAAAGACCAATCTCTAGTGTGCGGATTATACTGGCTTGACCAATTAGAGCCATCCGGCACGGTCTCCCACCGCCCTTCATTTGCATTATATTGCTGCTCACAATGTGCCGCTGAAACAAAAAGCAGCGTTACTATGAAAACGACGAATATCGTTCGCATTTGAACCCTCCTTCTTTCTGTAGAGACAAAAAACCTTCATCGGCCATTATATGACCAATGAAGGTTTTACTTTTTTAAAGTCCAGGTTCCCCCTTGCAACACAGGACTGACACTTCCATTAAACAAGCAATGCATTAAACCAAACCACCGGGTGTAAAAAACGTTTCAAATATGTTATCAGCTTAAGCTTCAAGCCGTATATGTCCTAGAAATACGAAAACCCTCTCAGGTCAAACTTTAACCTTCGAAGGTTTTACTTTTTTAAAGTCCGGGATTTATTCCTTCACAACTCGGGACTGTCCTAACTGTGGATATAAGTATAGCACAGAAACTAGGCTTGTCAAGGGAATGGATTTGCGCTGGTGTTTGCTGGCCCGAAAGCATAATTTTCAACTAGTTAACGTATGCGCTATCCTCAAATTTACGATTATCAAAGTTAATATTGCCGCCTATCAGTTTTTCAAATCTCTCGCAAATTGCTAAATCGGGATTTGTAACAATCACGGGCGTATTGCTAGAAACATATGACGAGTTATGTCTTTTGGCTATTCTGAGCATAACCCTTGCCAATTTGTCTTCTTCTGGAAGCGAGTATCCTATAAAATGTAATTGTTGGGCTGCAACAACACTATTATATGCCTCCTTCCATATTAATCTTAAATCACCTGATATGTTTTTATTCATTACGGGGGGAACAATAAAAGGGAACATTGACAATTGATTAAAATATATAGGATAAAAATCTTTCTTATAAAAAATATTTTTGTGTACTATAGAAAATTCTGCCTGCCTTTCTTGATTTTTTAATTGGAATTCTGCTTTCCGAACCCAGTTTAACGATCCGTGCAATTTAAGAATGGTTATCCCGTCGCCCTTGTTGTGCTCTCCCAAATAATAAACCTTTTTACCTGCTTTGGTAAGCGCCAGTTCAAGAATAGTATCCCAATTAAATGTAATTATTGTAGATTGGGTATCCACCATATCATTTATGCAAAATTGTTCTATCTCCTTGAAGTCATTTCTGAGATTTTCAACTTTATTGCCAATATAATCGGTTATTCCTCTAATAATTTCATTTTTTGGAAAATATAGTTGTGACTTGATTATAGTTTTAATTTTTTGACTTTCTTCGCATAAATTTAATAACTCTTCAATATTTGGATATTTGCCATTTTCATCATTAAAGGTGGGATATAATAAGGGCAATATCCCTTTAATTGCCTGTTTTGTATGAACCCTAGGAGATACCATAATTTCAGACAATAGGTTGGGGGCTGTTGGAATACCGCAACAATTCGAAAACCCATTTCCTAATATAAAAACGTTATTTTTTGACATTACTTTTCGGTGCCATTCTATTTGAGAGCAGACTAGAATTTTATGAACCTTTGCTTTATGGGTGTCCTCGAATTCTACCAAATAAAATATTACACTTTGGAAGCAGAGTGCTTATTATTATTCCTAGCATCAATAAGAACTATATGTTTCTCATCTGAAAGCCCTAAATCGTCAAGCACTTTTGTTACCTTTTCTTCTTCCTCGGCTGAGAAAAATATTATCACTTTTATTGACTTGTCGGTGTCATGAGCTTTTTTATATATCTCTACCTGATTTTCTAAATTTTGCGCAAGCTTTTTACTAGATGCTAGTTTGAACTCAATAATTGTCTTGTCCATTGCACCTCTGGAAATTACAAAATCTGCGGGCCCGCGACCCTCATTTGCCTCTCTCGATACAGCTGATGGAGAAGCACACCAAGCCAATCTAAACATAATCTGAAGGTCTGATTCGCGCTTAATTGGCTCGCCTTTATAATAAAAGATTCGATAACCATCTTTGTTCTCAATCACGTTTTTAAGGAAGAGAACGCGTTCATAACTTTCTGACAAGGTATCGCCGGATTTATTATAGAACTGTGTTTTGTTAGACAAATAATTAATAAAACTCGAGAGCTCCTTAACGAAAAGACTATGTACTTCTTGTACTCGTTCTTCGCTAATCGATTGCGCTTCCTCACCATGTTCTTCCTTATATTTAATATAATAATCTAAAAGTTCGGGATATTTTTTAATTACAGCAATAACAGCTGAAGCGATGTCTTTTTTGCGCGGGGCTTTCTCTTTGCCTTTTTTTGTATATTCCGGCTCTGGTAAATTCTGAGAAAAGTAAAAGTTCAACTGGGATCGTAATTCTTCATTAGATACAGATGAAACTATGTCTTGAAATTGGTTAAAAAGATCTGACTTATTTATCCAGGTTTCATCCTTAGTAAGCAAATCTTTAGGTGTAAGCAAGACATAATCAATCTTCCTGTCCCCAATAATATTTATTGGAAGCAGGAAAACGTCTGAAATCCATGAGTTTGTCTTATAATTGAATGACACATGCTGGACAGTAAATTTCTTTAATAGTGATGCTTCGATATGATCTCTTGCAAATTTTTGAGTATACTCAAGCAAGTAGCGTTTAATTAAATTCGTTACAAAATCACTGATATTGTCTTTCCCAGTATTCTCTTTAATTAAACAAAATTTCTCCAAGTGTGCACTTCGAGAAATCTTCTTACTATCAAAATCAAAGAATATCCCATTTAAATTATCATTAAGCGCTCGAGCAAATTCTATCCCAGGCCCTCTGCCGCTATTGCCGATCTCACTATACCCAAGCCATGTTTGTTTGACCTCAGGAAAACAATACCAACTTCGCAATAATCCATCATTGATCTTCATTGAAGTTGATCGATCGCGAAGAAAAGCTACATATTGCAGTATCTCATTATGTAAATCTTGGTATACTTTTTTATCACTATTAAACAACAAGAAGGGATCTATGAATAAAGGCAGGTCGTTGATAAGTGAGATATTAAACGCGCCATATTCTTCAATGATATTCGGATCTACGTTAAAAAAGTCTGAAAAATAAACATTCATTTTTTCAACTGCCTATTTTAAAACTTCTACAAATTCAGCAACAACTCTAAAATCATCCCCCGCGATATTTTCAAGAATGATATCCTTAAATGCTTTATTGGTGGGTGAAAGAGTGATCTTTTTGTGTCTCCATTGACCACCACCAAGATCTTCTTTTTCGCTTTGATAACGTTTAATAGTAAAGCTCTGGCTGGTTTCAGGGTCGATCACCAACCGAGATTCTGCCAGAACCACCAAACCATTTCGTGAGCCTCCGCGTTCAAACCGAAATAGGCACCAACTACCATCCGGAATCGTCGGCTCCATAGATTTACCTATGACCTGAGCAATGAACATATCCTTATTTAACTTGCGAGCAGTCGACGTCTGCTTCCATCCCTTAATTGTTGGGGTGCTCTGCTCTTTAAATGCCGTTGCCACAGCTTGAAGATCATAAACCGGAAGATATCCATCTTCATACCTGCCACTAGCTATAATATCACTGAAGAATAGATCTGATTTATTGGTTTTTAGATTTTTATTCCTTCCCAACAGACCATCAATTGTGGAAGTAACCGTAATTTTATCGGTTGAAACAATAATATATCTCCACGGCTTTACTATACCGAAACTTCCAATATTCTTTGAAACTAATTCACAGTATTTTTCGGCTGTTTTCTTTTTTTCCTGTACATCCGGCATATTAATTTCTATACCCGGCTTCACTTCAATCATCACTATTTCATACTTAAATTCAACTACGAAATCGGGCTCGTATCGATGCTGGGAATTACCAGCTTCATCGCGCCAATACAGCCCTTCAAACTGATTCGGAGCAGGGCGAAGCCAATCTTCTACAGACGAATCTTTATCAAGAAGGTACGCCATTCGTGCTTCATCGGACGAATCAAAGCGATACATCGAATGACAGGCCTTGCTAAATCCTGTATATACTTTATCTCTCGAAAAACGATCTACTTGCGACTCTAGAGTTACTGGCTTTTCATTCTGAATCAAAGAAAGATTATATTGCTCAAGATATGGCTTTGGCTCCCGAACCCCCGACTCAAGATATCCGTCAGAAATAAACTCCTTATGTTCTAGTATCTGATCATAAATTTCTTTGGCAATTTGGCGAAAGTTATTCTCAACCACCATCTTGAGTGTATTTTCATCGCTTACAAATGATGTGTAATAAGCAACTGCTTGCCCTGAAAGTTTAAGCAATAATGTCTTTTGCTCTTCATAATCAAGAAGCGGTTGTTCAATGAGAGCGGAAATAATGGTATTCTCTGGGCTTTGTTTTCTACCCTCGCCAAGGCTTGACACGCGAGTTATCTCAGTTTCTCGAGTTCCTTCTTGTGCATTACCAAACAAATCCTTTTCTTGGCTTCCTTGAAGACGCTCTTCGAGTATTGAGGTATCTGTTACATACCTGCTCAATTTTTTTGTGTCTAGATTAAAATCTTTAATTATGAGCTCCCCATAATGAGGCGTAAGCATTAATCGTGGAATGGGGATATTGCGTAATTCAATAGTTTGCCCAGACACTCGTCCAATATTCTCTAGCTCTTTTTTTGCCGGATCGCTTAAATTACTAAAAAGCGTACCTTCTTGCCACGGTTCCGGCGCCCCTTGGCCAATTTTATTATGCTGATGATATTCCGCAAAGCTTAACCTTGAGGCTTCTTGTTTTGCTAAGTTCTCGACAATTTCATCTGTTTTGTTTTGTATTGTTGCTGCTTTGACATCTTCAGGAGTGTCTTCAAAAATAACAGGGCTTACTGCCTTTGCTGCTTGCGCTTCAATCTCCTGCATAATCGCAGAATTAGCCTTAATCTTTTCCTGAATACTGGCTACAAACGCCGATTGAACCTCAACTACATTTTTTACTAATTTTGTATCTTGGGTTGAAACACTTTCAATGTTTGACGGTTGAATAAGTTTTGATTTACGCGCACCTTCAATTACTTTTGCGTAGTTATCATGTGCAACTATCATAACGCGGTCGACGTTCTTGTTGCCGGTACGCTCCCCGTATGGCAAGCGAAGGCCGCGGCCAATTGTTTGTTCAGTTAAAATTTCTGACGCCGAAGAACGAATAGGCGCAATAGTATAAATATTCGTAACATCCCAACCTTCTTTGAGCATATTTACATGAATTACGATCTCAATGATATTATCTGGATGTTCGAGAGATATCAGCTTTTCAATAGTCTCGTCTGCTTCCTCCCCTTTTGTCTTTGTGTGAACCTTTATTACTTTGCCTTTATATGTACCACCCCTGAAATCATCGCTGTCCATTAATGTCCAAAGCGATTCGGCATGGGCTATATCCTTTGCAACAACTAGCATAACCGGCTTAACTTCTGGCTTATTATTCTCTAAAGCGTATTCTTTTAATGCCACTTTGGCACGTTCATGGAAAAAAGCCGCCAGTTGCAATTTTCTGGCGTCTGTCTCAATAGATTCTGAATCATACTGGCTGAAGTCAACATCCGCTTCCGTCCCCACCCACGGATCTTTTACAAAACCATCACGAATTGCGTCCCCAAGATTGTAGGTATACAAAATATTTTTCTTGAGAGTCGGTTCTGAATTAGCTCTGGTAGTCGCTGCTGCTATATAAGGCGTGGCAGTGAATTCAAGTCCAAATAATGGATCTATCCGATCGAGTGATCCCATCGCTGCGTCCGCGTGATAATGGTGTGATTCATCCATCATTACCACCAAATCGTTAAGTGACCTTAAATATTCAAAATAAGATTCACCGAGCGTTTCGCTAAATTTAGTAATACCCTTCTCCTGCTCAATATCTTTTTGCGCAAACTGCTGCACATTAAAAATATTAATTTGAATTAGATTACCGAATAGGCTTGTGGTAGCTTGATTCTGCTGGTAGTTATCTTTTGTAATTATACGGGTGGTATTGATATTTATCTCTTTGATACCTCTAAATACGTACTTGGGATTACTTGCCTTGCTAAAATCATCCACTAACTTTCGATAAATAGTATTGCCTGGGGCAACTAGCATAAAGTGCTGTATTCCATAGACAAGATATAGATACGCCACAAACGCACCCATGAGGCGCGTCTTTCCAACTCCGGTAGCAAGCGCGAAAGTATAGGCCGGAAAGGTTCGTTCGAACGCTTGAAATTGACTTAGCTCAGGGATTGTTTTAGCATATTCTTTTGTCTTTGCCTCAATATCAACTACACTTCCGCGATTTTCTCGTTTCATACGCGCCAATACTTTTTCCCCAGTACTTGATTCTAAATAATTTGCAAAAAGTACCAAGCTTTTTTCTTGAGGAGCTCTGAGACTCATGGCGTTGATTATGTACTGCAGCGCTTGAATTTTATTCATATTATTCCTCGCCATCCGTTACTTCTTCTTCATCAATCTCTTCAATAGCTCGTTCTTTGATGGGCAAAAGATACTCTTTTTTACCAAATTGACAGGCCTTCAAAATGGACTGCGGAATTTTTTTGATAGTGACGCGAGCATCCACCTTTTCGCATCCGGGTTCATATTTTTTCGGGCAAATCAGTAGCGTTTCGTTTACTCTCAAATGGCTGACTATCTGCTGAACCATAGCTACTGAAAGCATCTGTGTTGTTACATAAATATTATTACCGCCTTGTCCCTTGCCATGCTTCCAGTAATCACTTGGACTGGGCGAAAAAATATAATTCATAAGCTTGCACATTGCACGAATGAGCTTAGTATCGTTGTAATGGCTATCAATCACAGGATTGCCAAATTCATCATTTACTATAAAGCTTGGTGCTAGCTCATAAAACTTAAATCCTCCGCCACCTTCCCACTTCACTATCTTGCTAATACCACCCTGTTCACCATCTATAACAAATGTTAGACGTTTTTGGCTCATGGAATAAGCCTGATCTCCCATTTCAATACCAATGTATTTGCGCCCTGTTTTATGAGCAACCGCAGCAGTTGTTCCAGAACCAAGAAATGAGTCTAGTACAAGATCGCCGGGTTGAGTAGATAAATTTAGAACTCGATAAATAAGTCGTTCTGGTTTCTGGCCGTTTTTCAAGGTAGGAATCCCCCCGCCTTCTTTATTTATATTTATAGTGGAAATATCTAACCATAAATCTCCTAAATACTTGGACATGTTTTCAGCCATAATCAGAACTTTTAAAACATCGGTTCCGTTATTATAAAAGATATTTGCGCGCCCTTTGGAATTTATTATTTTTGCAAATTTTCCGACTGGAAGTTCAGATTTAAATTCATTGTCAGGTTTGACTAAATATACTAATTTATCACCTGAATTGATTTTTTTATCTATATCGGTTGATGGGAAACTCTCAATTTTCCATCGGGAACAATCTTCATTAATATTTGGAATCCACTTATTGTAGTACTTTATATAACCCAACAGCTCATCCTTATCCTTCTTAATTAATTCTGGATAAAATAGTGCTTTATTTTTAGTTGTCTTGGAAAAGATAACTATATATTCCTTGCTTTTTGGAAACCTTTTATCAATATGAGCATTTTTTAAGCCCTTGGACTCATTCATCTTCACGGCAATCGTATTAACAAAATTATCCCTCCCGAAAACCTCATCCATCAAAATCCGTAAATACGCCATTTCATTATCATCAATTTGTACAAAAATCACGCCGTCATCTCGCAAAAGCATCTTCAATAATTCCAGCCTTGACTTCATAAGCGAAAGCCATGTGCTATGCTCTACACTATCGTCATAGTCTTCAAAAGCGTTTCCTGTGTTATAGGGTGGGTCTATATAAATACATTTCACCTTGCCTTCGTATTCAGGCAAAAGTGCCTTGAGCGCCAGGAGATTGTCGCCGTGGATAATCATATTCTCGGTATCTTTGTCCCCATACGACAAATCCACACGTTCTTCCAAAATGCGCGGTTCAATATTAGCGATATCATGCTCGGGATTATTCTTCCCAATCCAAGTAAGTTCAAGTTTTTGCTTGTTATTACCCATATCTTCCCCTTTATTTAAATGACTTTCCAGCGTACGCTAAAAAGTTCTTTTAGATGAGTTCTTTGTCTAAGCTGGGCTTCTACTCTTTGTATTAATTTTTCTTTCCTGTCATCGACCTCGTCCTGAGCATCATATAATTTCTTACGCATATCATTGCGTTTCTTCTCCATATCCTTTATCTGGCGTTGTACTTTTATCTTTTCTTCAAGCTCTACTATTTTTTTAGCGTTTGTCTTAGCGGTTTTTATATCGATGTCCAGCTTTTTTAAATCAAGCTCAAGTGCCTTCTTCATATCGTCAGCCCATTTGTCTAATTTATCAACCTCATCATCAAAAAACTCGCTATTTCGTTCAGCACTGTGAGAAGATATTCGGTTTATTGTTTCCTGCTCTATATTATTGAGTTTCTTTTTTTCATCATCAGTAATTACTATTCTATCGTTTTGTATCTGACCCGCGAGAGAAAATAATTTCCGCACTATATCCTGCTCAATAGTGTTGCTCTTTTCATCAAAAGCAGAAATTAGCACATGATCTTCCGCCTCAAGCGCCTCAATGGTATAATTACTTACTTTCATGACCCCATTCTTCCCCGTAAGAGGCTTTAATACCGATATTATGCTTGGATTGTTGGAATAATCAAAGACTAATTCCGCCCCACCTATGTGCTTTTTCTTAACCTCATTAAGAATGCTTTGCGCCAATGGATGCCCGGGGCGATAAATATGAGCATCTTCTATATTTTTGCCTATGCGGTATGGGCCGCGATGAATATCTTCCTTGGGAAAAGGATTATTTTTTAACGTAAAAGAATACTCATGCTCCGTAAAATCAGCATTATCCCCAAGATAAAAACGTGTTATATCCCATAACCAGCGTTCATAACAACCTAAGTATGATTTACTCTCTTTGATATTAACTTTCAATTTCTCATGCACTTCAGAATCAAAATTCTCTAGAAGTTTTTGACGGGTATCTCTTAGGCTATTCGTGATGCTTTCGTCCATTTCGTTTTGAAGAGCATCAAACGCAGTATTAATCTCTTCTTCCGAACGACATGATTGGTAGATTGCTGCAATACGCTTCTCAAAGTCAACGCCTGATTCAATGCTTCCCAACACTTCATCGCTTGCCCCAAATACACCCTTAAAAAGGCTAAATTTTTCATCCAAAAGTTCATAGACCCTCTGATCGGCGGCATTCTTACGATTGACAAAATTAATCACAACCACATCGTATTTTTGTCCATACCGATGGCAACGACCTATTCGCTGCTCAATACGCTGGGGATTCCAGGGTAAGTCGTAATTTATCAAAAGCGAACAGAATTGAAGATTGATACCTTCCGCGCCCGCTTCAGTAGCAATCATAATCTCTGCTTCATCTTTAAAATAATCTATAATAGCGGCGCGCTTATCAGCGGTCTTCGATCCGGTAACCTTATCAGTATCTTTATGTTTCTTAAACCAAGCTTCATATGTCGCTTTAGATTTATCATCATTATTTGAGCCGTTAAAAAGGACTATTTTATTTTCATATCCGTTCTCTGAAAGTAGCCTCAATAGAAAATCCTGAGTAATCCGTGATTCAGTAAAAATAATTGCCTTCTTCTTACCACCCAGTTCTGCCGCCATCTCAAAGCCTTTTTTTAGGGCAACTAGCAAAGCATCTCCTTTGGAATTTTTCCAAATGTTCTTTGCCAGGTCACGATATTTCTCAAGTTCAACCTTTTCTTGCTTCATTAAGACGACCTCTTCTTTTGTATAAACTATTTTCTTCTGGGCCGTCTCTTCGTCATCTTCTTCATCGCTCCATTCATCAGAAAGTTCGTCGTAGTTCTCAAAATCTTCGCCAAGCCATTCAACCCCAGACTCTTTTTCAGCTATCTGCTTCTCAGATTTTTCAATAAGCTTTGTTAGCCGGTATATAATGCTGTCCAGCGTGCTTGCAATAGCAAACGAAGAAGATGCTAACAATTTTCTCAAAACAAGCGTTATTAATTGTCGTTGGCTCGAGGGAAGAGCAAAAAGCCTTGGTTTTTGAAGGTACCCCGACATACCATTATAAAGCTCAATCTCTTGTTCTGTAGGTATATAGTCCTGTGTTAGCGGAATACGCTTTGTGTATTTTATATATTCGAGTACCTGGCGACGAAGAGTGCGAGTGCATATCGGCTTTAAACGATTGCGCAAGTCCGTAAACATTTCCTGCCTAGGTTCTACTAGGCCAAGCTCGCTTTCAAACACATCTTGCTCTTTTGAGACTTTGGAATAATTAACCTTAAAGCTTGCTAGATCACCAAACACATGGTCATCAATTACACTAACGAGCCCATACAGCTCAAGCAGAGAATTCTGTAGTGGTGTAGCTGTAAGTAATATTTTTGGCGTGTCGCTTAAAGCGTCTTTTATTTCTCGCGCTATCTTATTGCTAGTTTTATAAACATTGCGGAGATGATGAGCCTCATCGATTACTACCAAGTCCAACTTAGTTTGTTTGATGTATGGAGCTCTAGATCGTGCAAAGTGATATGAGCATATAATGACAACATCTTCCTGATTAAATGGGTTAAGATTGCCGTCTTTGATATATTGATTAAACGATTTTGTTTCGAGAATAATTGACGGCAAGAAGAATTTTTCCTGTAATTCCGCATTCCATTGTTTGCGCAAACTCGATGGCACAATCAAGAGAATCTTTCTTTTTCGCTCTGCCCATTTCTGAGAAAGAACAATCCCTGCTTCAATTGTTTTACCGAGGCCAACCTCATCAGCAAGAATTGCTCCTTTGGAAAGAGGCGACCTAAATGCGAAAAGAGCCGCTTCAATCTGATGCGGGTTAAGATCGACCTGAGCATTAGAAAGCGTGGATGAAAGCTTCTCTAAGCTATCAGAAGCGCATCGCTTGGTTAGTTCATATGCAAAATACTTAGCATGATAATCTGTTATCATTTACTTCCTTCGGACCTGTTATTGCGAGACCAACTCTCTATTTCGTCTTTGCGAAATCTCCACTGCCCGCCAGCCTTAAAGGATGGTATTTTTCCTTCTCTGGCAAGACGCCGGACCGTGAATGTATGTAGTTTAAGATATTTCGCTAATTCTTCTACTGTAAAGGTTTCCATCATTCCCTCTCATATAGTAAAATGTAGTAAATTGTATCTAATTATACAACTTTCGACCCCTTTTAACAATCAAAACTATCTGCTCCTATCACCTTGACTTGTGGCAGTTAGTATGGCCTATATGACATGAGGCTAGATAGGAGGCTATCAATGGATACAGCGATTTTATCGGAGATTTTGGCGCTTAAAAACGCGACTCTTGAGGAGATGCGGGCGAAATATACAGAGCTTTATGATGGCAAAGAGCCGCCCAATATCAGCAAGATTGAGATCTGGAAGAAGATCGCCTATAAGATTCAAGAGCGCGAATATGGCGGCCTATCGGAAGAGGCGGAAGATGTCAAAAATCAGCTTATTAAAAAGCATGATCCCATAAACAATAAGACAGTGCGCTCTACCGATTGGAATCCGCACAGAGATAAGCGCCTGCCTATTCCGGGCACCATTATTACTAAGGCCTATAAGGGCAAGACTTTTCAAGTCAAGGTTCTGGAGAGAGGTTTTGAATGCAACGGACATGTATATAAGACATTGGGCGCTGTTGCAAGAGCAATAACCGGGGCTCATTGGAGCGGATATTTATTCTTTAACCTGTGAGTAAGCTATGAAGACAAAGATATATTGCGCCATATACACGCGAAAGTCCACAAGTGAGGGCTTAGATAGCGACTTTACATCGCTGGATAACCAGCGCGAGGCCGCTATCAGTTACATTAATAGCCAGAAAAGCGAAGGCTGGGTGGCTCTTCCCGATAAGTACGATGACGGCGGCTTCACAGGCGGTAATACTGACCGCCCTGCCCTCCAAAAGCTGATTGCTGATATCAAAGATGGTAAGATCAACTGTATCGTTGTATATAAGGTGGATAGGTTATCGAGGTCACTGCTTGACTTCGTGCAGCTATTGGAGTTTTTTGACAAAAATAGCGTCGCGTTTGTATCTGTAACGCAGGCCTTTAACACCAATAATTCGATGGGCCGTCTTACGCTCAATATCCTTCTCTCTTTTGCCCAATTTGAGCGAGAAATTATCAGCGAGCGCGTAAAAGACAAGATGGGCGCGGCTCGCAGAAAGGGCAAATGGCTCGGAGGCATGCCGATACTGGGTTATGACCTCGATAAAGCTAATCATAAGATATTAATTAATGAAAAGGGCGCAAAGCTGGTGCGCGAGATCTTCAATCTATATCTCGAAAAGAAGTCGCTTCTTAAAGTAACGATGGATTTAAATGAAAGAGGCCACAAAACAAACCAATTTATATCGGCTGCGGGTAAAACGTTTGGCGGCATAAAATTCAAGAAGACGAGCATTCAGACTATGTTGAAAAATCCCCTCTATATCGGCAAGGTTCATCATGACGGAGTGTTGTATCCGGGCCTGCATGAGCCGATAATCTCTGAAGAAATCTTTCAAAGAGTGCAGGATATACTGAAAGATAATCGAAGAGAGCGTTTAGAGCGAAAGAATGTAAAATTTCTAGGGCTACTTAATCATATTTTAAGATGTAAGGCATGCGATAGCATCATGTTTCATACCTATACCAGTAGGAAAGGAAACCGCAAATATCGTTATTATGTCTGTATGAACGCCCAAAAACGCGGCTATCAGGAGTGCCCCACAAGATCTGTGAGCGCTGAAGAAATGGAAAACGCAGTTATAGAGTCATTGAAAAACGCCGGGAAAGACGATGAAAGACTTAAGACGTCTTTAATCGTTAATTCGCCCATATGGGAGGCGCTGTTTCCACAAGAAATGCGCCACGCGCTGCGTTTAATGCTAAAAGCCGCGTATTATGACGGGGAAACAGGAAAGTTAAAGCTTAACTTAAATGAAAGCGGACTTCAGGTGCTATACAGAATGCAGGAAGGATTGCCGGAAAATGGATAATATAAGTTTTGAATTCGATGTTAATCTGCAAAAATCGCCTTATCCTTTCAGAATAAGACTCAAAAAAGAATTACCCAAAATTCCCAGCCTTAGAAAATACCTTCTTCTTGCGTATCAGATCAAACAATTGATCGAAGACAGCTCTGATATTTCCTTTAAAAAAATAGCTAATTGGGTGGGTGTGACGGAACCTAGAATAAAGCAGATCGCGCTGTTACTATCTCTATGCCCAAAGATTCAAGAAGATATACTTCTTATGGACGATGAAAAGCTGCGTCATATTAGAGAATATCAGCTAAGGATGATCAGATTAGAAATCGACTGGAAAAAGCAAATTACCCTCTGGCAAAACCTATCTAAATAGCGCCTCCAAATACTGCCGTAAAATGCCCAATACTAAACACATCTGGAATTTGATAGGTTGATAGGCATTTTGGCTTGAAAATCGGCCATTAGGGGCTCACTGGCGCGTAATTAAGGGCATTACGCGCAGCGGATCAAACATGCTGAAGCAGCAGAAAGCTGTCGAATTCCTCGTCGAGGAATCACAAAACGACGTAGGGCACCTTTAAAGGTGCCCTACATTTGATCTTATCTACCTATCTGTTTTCAGGTAAAAAAAGTGGTGAGCCGCGCTGGACTCGAACCAGCCACAACCACATTAAAAGTGTGGTGCTCTACCAGATGAGCTAGCGGCCCAAAAATTAACCTTGTATCTCTTTTTCCTTGCTCGCAAGGAAAGTGTCTATATCTTTGATGAACTTATCGGTAAGCTTCTGTATCTCTTCTTTAGAATGAAAGCTCTCGTCTTCGGTGACCGCCTTCTCTTTCTCAAGTTTTCTGATATGCTCTACTGCCGAGTGACGGCACGTTCTTAGAGAGACCCTGCCATCCTCCGCGATCTTCTTTAATACTTTATCGAGCTCATCGCGTCTTTCATCGGTCAAAGAAGGTATTGATAATCTTATCGATTTGCCGTCATTGGTCGGGGATATGCCAAGATCCGACTTAAGGATCGCCTTCTCTATCTCCGGCAGGACATTCTTATCCCACGGCTGTATCATGACGAGCCTTGCATCCGGAGTGGTTATGCTGGCTACCTGACGAAGCGGTGTGGGCGCTCCATAGTAATCCACCTTCAAAGTCTCGACTATTGCCGTCGAAGCTCTCCCGGTCCTTACCATAGAGAACTCCCTCTGCGTAGCTTCCAGGGTCTTCTTCATCTTGATCTCTGTATCTTTTATGACTTCCTTGGCGTTCATATCGCTGCCCTCACTTCTTTATGGTTGTACCGATCTTCTCGCCCATTATGACTCTTTTAATATTCCCGGCTTTCATCATACTGAATACTATTATTGGAAGCTCATTGTCCATGCACAGGCTCGTCGCGGTGGCATCCATCGCCTTCAGGCCTTTCTTAAGGACATCTATATAACGCAGTGTCGTATATCTTTTGGCATTCTTATTCTTTACCGGATCGGATGAATAGACGCCATCCACTTTTGTGGCTTTCAGAATTACTTCGGCGCCGATCTCTATGGCCCTTAACGCTGCGGTAGTATCTGTAGTAAAATAGGGATTACCGGTGCCTCCGGCAAATATTACGACCCTGCCTTTTTCCAGATGTCTTATGGCGCGACGCCTGATATAAGGCTCCGCGAGCGCTTCCATCTCTATGGCCGACTGGACTCTCGTAAATACGCCGTTCTTCTCGAGAGCATCCTGTAAAGCCAGGGCATTCAGCACCGTGGCAAGCATACCCATGTAATCCGCGCTCGCCCTGTCCATGCCCTTGGTCGATCCGGCTATACCCCTGAAGATATTGCCGCCGCCGATGACTATGGCCATCTCTATGCCGAGAGATTTCACATCTTTGATCTGCCGGGCTATCGAAATGAGGACATTGTAATCTATGCCGTACCCAAGATTACCCTGGAGGGCTTCGCCGCTTAATTTCAGTACGATGCGCTTAAATGCCGGTCTCTTCATTTAATTAATTATTCTTCACCGAGGTTCCAACGAACGAACCTCTTTATCACTATATTCTCGCCGATCTTGGCGACCATCGAGGTCAGCATATCCTTCACCTTGAGGTTCGAATCTTTTATGAAGGGCTGCTCCAAAAGACAGGCGTCTTCGAAGAATTTATTAAGTTTGCCTTCGGTTATCTTCTCTAAAGCGGCCGCCGGCTTGTCCTTGATCTGCGCCTTTATTATCTCGGTCTCTTTCGCTATATCTGACGCGGGGACATCGGACTTATTCAAATAGAGCGGGCTTGCCGCCGCTATCTGCATCGCTACGTCTTTAACGAACGCTTTGAAACCATCGTTCCTCGCCACAAAGTCCGATTCGCAATTCACTTCCACCATAACGCCTATCTTGCCGCCCAGATGTATATAGCTCTCTATGCATCCCTGCTTCGTCGTCCGCCCGGCTTTCTTTGATGCCAGAGCCGCGCCCTGCTTTCTCAATACCTCTATGGCCTTCTCTATATCTCCGCCGGACTCTTTTAACGCCTTCTTGCAGTCCACGACACCGGCGCTCGTCTTATCTCTAAGCTTCTTTATTGCGTCCATCATTTGAATACGTCTCCTCGATATGGTTCTATCGGTTATTTTATAGGTTTCTTCTTGGGGCCCTTCTTTATCGGCTCGTCTTTAGGCAGGCCTTCTCCCTCTTTCAGCTTCAGATCGCCCTCTACAAGCTCTTCCACTTCCTCATCGATGACCTTTATCCCTTCACCGCTGGCTGCTACCGCTTCGGCCTTTTGATCCTCTTCTTCCTTAGCTTTGCCGGCCGCAAATTTCTGCCGGCCTCCCATAATGCTGTCGGCTATAATGGAGATTATCAGTTTTAGTGATCGTATAGCATCATCATTGCCCGGGATAGGATAATCAATAACATCCGGATCGCAGTTTGTATCCACCAGCGCCACTATAGGTATGCCGATCTTTCTGGCTTCCTTTACAGCTATATCCTCTTTTTTGGAATCTACGACGAACATAGCCTTTGGGGGCTTGCCCATCGCGCGTATCCCCTCAAGGTTCTTGTTGAGCTTAAAAGCTTCTTTGTTGAGCTGAGATACTTCTTTTTTCGATATCTTATCGAACCTGCCGTCTTCTCTCATGGCTTCGATATCTTCCAGGCGCTTTATGCTCTTTTTGATCGTCTGGAAATTTGTGAGCATGCCGCCGAGCCATCGCTGATTGACATAGAACATGCCGCACTTCAAGGCCTCTTCCTTGACTATCTCCTGAGCCTGCTTCTTCGTGCCCACGAAAAGTATGTTGCCACCCTCGGATGCTACCTTACTTAAGAAGTCGCACGCTTTAAGGATAGCGCCTTGAGTCTTTTCAAGGTCTATAATATAGATCTTGTTCTTTTCGCCGAAGATGTACTTCTTCATCTTGGGGTTCCAACGCTTAGTCTCATGCCCGAAGTGCACCCCTGCTTCAAGCAGACTTTTCATCAATGCTGATTCTACCATCTCTTCCGTTACCTACCTTTCATCGTTAAGTGAACTTTACATTATACCAACAACTTCCATATTTTCAACCTAAATCTACCCTATACTTCTACCTTATCATGCTAGCGCCGAACTGCATGTCATACAGCCTCTTATAGAGGCCTTCTTTCTGTATCAGGGCATCATGCGCTCCCGTATCCACCACATGGCCAGCATCCAGTACGTATATCCTGGTGGCATGCTTTATCGTGCTCAATCGGTGAGCTATGGCAAATACGGTCCTACCCTTCATCATCCTGTCTATGGCTTCTTGGACCAATACCTCCGATTCGGTATCGAGCTGCGACGTGGCCTCATCCAATATAAGTATAGGTGAATTCTTAAATACCGCCCTGGCTATGGATAGGCGCTGTTTCTCTCCGCCGGAAAGCCTGAAACCGCGCTCTCCCACTATCGTTTCATAACCCTGGGGCATCTTCATTATAAAAGAGTGCGCATTGGCTATCTGGGCAGCCCTGATAATATCCTTCTTGTCCGGATTATCATTGCCGTAGGATATATTGTACGCTACAGTCTCATTAAAAAGGATCGTCTCCTGCGTCACGATGCTTATTTGAGACCTTAAGGATTTCAAAGTATAATCTCGTATATCTACACCATCTATGGTAACTGCGCCCTTCGTTACGTCATAGAAACGAGGTAACAAGTTTACGAGCGTCGTCTTGCCAACACCTGAGGGGCCCACAAAAGCAGCTATCTCGCCGGCCTTGACCTCCAGATTGATACCGTTTAATACCATCTTGTCATCGTAACCAAATGAGACGTTATTGAACTTTACGGAATTTTTAAATTTGGGCAGCTCTCCGGCACCCGGTTTCTCTATGACCGTATCTTTGGTATCGAGCACCTCGAATATCCTGGACGCCGCGGCAAGCGCCTGTTGGTTTATGCTGTACACATTAGTCAGTCGCTTGATAGGCTTCATCAAGGACAAAATGCTTGCCAGAAAAGTGACGAACGCTCCCGCCGACAACGCTCCGGATACTATCTCTTTGCCGGCAACCCACAGGATAATGGCTATGCAGAACATCCCTACGAATTCGGTGATGGGGCTGACGACGCTTACCCTCTTCACCGACTTCATGGCTAGCCTGTAAAATTGCTGGTTCTGGTTTTTGAAGCGCTCCGACTCCCGGCGCTCCATCGAAAAAGCTTTGACCATGCGGATGCCGGATATCGTCTCATGCAAAGTCGTCGTGATATCGGACATGCTCTCCTGGGACTGCCTCGAGATAGATTTAAGCCGTTTGCCTATCTTCACAACGGGATAGATGACCAGCGGGAATAGTATCAAGCTTATGAGTATCAGGGTCCAGGATATCGAAAAATAAGCTCTTATCGTAAAGACCAGGCCGATATAGACTATCAATTGTATGGGTTGATACAGCATATCGGTAAGCCCGGTGGAGATGGAGTCTCTTATGACAGCGGCATCGTTAGTGATGCGGCTCATGAGCTTACCTGTGGGGTTCTTTGAATAAAATTCCATGGGAAGGCTCAGTAATTTATCATAGATGATATTCTTCACATCCCTGATCACGCGCTGGGAGGCATCGCTCATCAGATATGTCTGGAAGAACTCAAATAAGTTCCTGAAAAGCCAAAATATCATGACGATCACGATCATCCAGTTCAGGATATCCATAGGAGACATTGAATTCACGAGGTCTATAACAGATCTGATCTGATCCGGGATCACCACGCCTGCCGGTATAACCATCTTTTTGCCGGTTATGACGTTATCTATGAGCGGGATTATCATGCTTATAGAAATGCCGGAAAACGCGGAAGTGCCTATCATACATAGGGTTGCGAGCGCCAAAACCCATATATGAGGCATAACGAACTTGATAAGTCTTAGATATTCCTTCATGATTTAGGGGCATATGATACCACAATAATAGGCCTTTGTCAATTAGCTTGCCAATGCCCTAAATAAATGATATAATCCCCCCTATTATGAGTAAAATAAAGGTTGGTATAGTAGGCGTTGGCCATCTCGGCTCCATTCATGCCAAAGTATACTCAAAGATGAGCAATGTGGAGCTAATCGGCGTATGCGATTGTAATCTTGAACGCGCTCTTGAGATAGGGAAAAAGTATAAGACGCGCAGTTTTGCGGATTACGAGGACCTGTTTGATAAGGTAGACGCGGCAAGTATAGTAGTCCCCACAAGCCTCCATTATAATGTCGCGAAAGAGTTCTTAAACCGCGGCATACATGTCCTTATAGAAAAACCTATAACAAAGACGCTCTCAGAGGCTGATGAATTGATAGAGATGGCCAAGAGCAAGGATCTCATTATACAGGTAGGCCATGTGGAGAGGTTCAACGCCGCCGTCCTGGCGCTTGAAAAATACCTGAAAAAACCGAAGTTCGTGGAATGCCAGAGGCTGGGACCATTCCATAAAAGAGTGGATGACGTGGGGGTGGTGCTCGACCTCATGATCCATGATATAGACATTGTCCTCGGCCTGATAAAACAGGAAGTGGCGAAGATAGAGGCTGTCGGTTTAAGCACCATGTCCGACTTTGAAGATGTGGCAAATGTCAGGCTTACCTTCGAGGACGGCACTATAGCGGATATCACCGCCTCCAGGGTCACAAAAGACGTCGTGAGAAAGATCCGCATATTCCAGGAAGAGTCTTACATATCCTTAGACTAC
>Ga0268280_1000891_pt1 | contig 21936 bp, 18 predicted proteins | sample saktaG_9_FD_190139 | JGI IMG/M metagenome (GOLD analysis project Ga0268280, IMG submission 190139) | Saline water microbial communities from Sakinaw Lake, British Columbia, Canada - sak_2011_5_24_40m | ecosystem: Environmental > Aquatic > Non-marine Saline and Alkaline > Saline ... | reverse complement strand
GTAGGCATTATTTTGGGTGGCATCAGGCTTTGTTTCCTGCCGGGGAGATTTCCGGCTTCTTGATCTTTTTCTGTTTGTTTCATATGACAGCGGAACTTCGTTTTTCTTGATCTGTCCACTGCCTGATGTTAATGATACAGATTTATTGACAGCATTTCCGCAAAAAGGGCGTAATCGGTCGGCGCGGTGCCTCTGAACACAGAGATGCCGCAGACCCCTTTTGTTATGAATGCTCGTCATTCAATGATACGGAAACAGCAGTAGATGAACTGCTGAATGCTTCCGGATGGCGTGCTGTGTGATTCGGTTTCATGGTGCATTAATGAAAATGAATCACCGAATGCAGCGTGTAATGTTTCGGGAGTGTAGCGCAAAACGGGAAGGCCGCTGCACAGGGGTGGCCCTTCTGCTGCAAATGTTGCAACAATGACATGCCCGCCCGGTTTAACTGATCGAAGAATATTTTTTACATATGCCTGGCGATCCTGCTCTGTGGTCAGAAAGTGAAAAACAGCCCTGTCGTGCCAGAGATCAAACGCATGAGCCGGCAGATCAATAGTGACAATATCGCCCACAAGCCATTGAACGTTTTCAGCCGCAGTTCCAATGCGGGATTTTGACAACCTCAACGCCGACAGAGACAGGTCAAGAACCGTCAGGCTGGTGAATCCGTTGAGCAGAAGATCATCAACAAGCGTCGATGCCCCTCCTCCTGCATCGATAATCGCGCTCGATGAAGAAACACCTGTTTCCCTGATCAGACGCAGGGAACAACCGGCATGTTGCTGGAACCAGCTTACGGAATCTGCGGGTTTTGTCGAATAGATCCCTTCCCAGTGCTCAGTTGACTGCATAAAAGCTCCGTTGTCATTTTGTGTATTTCATGATTGAATATCGGCAATAGAGAAAGAAGGGAGGAAAATTATTTCAGGTATTTCTGAAAATTGTCGCAAGTGGTTTATGGATGGAATGTGATTCCTGAAGATGCAATTATGCGGTATATTCATGAAAAGCGGGGAGGAATACCGGGAAGCTTACTCCCTGATGCAAATCCCTGACAGATCAAATCAGCAGCCTGTGAAGAGATACTGGGATGGTAAATGCGCGGTTGTTACGGGGGCAGCTTCCGGCATCGGACTGGCGCTTGCAAAAGCACTGATTGATCGCGGTGTTCAAGTCCGGGTTGCCGATATTGATGCCGAAGGGATCAGAAAGGCGGCTCAGGCTCTTGGCCCGGACGCTCATCCGGTGGTACTCGATGTACGTGACGCTTCCGCAGTCCGCGAACTTATTGAGAGTGTCGCAAGAGAGTTCGGGCGGATTGATTTCCTGTTCAACAATGCCGGGATCCTCATACCCGGTGAGGTAAATGATCTTGATGCGGAACACTTCGACCGGATTATTGATGTCAACATCCGCGGCGTTGTGAACGGCACGATTGCCGCATACCCGTTGATGATTCGTCAGCGTGAAGGCCATATCGTCAATACGGCCTCTCTGGCGGGTCTTGCCCCTTCACCGCTGCTGTCATCCTATGCCATGACAAAGCATGCCGTTATCGGGCTTACAACCAGCCTTCGCTTTGAGGCGGCCCGCTATGGTGTCCGGGTAAGTGCCATCTGTCCGGCAGCCGTGGACACGCCCATGCTTGACGCCCGGACACCTGCCGGGCTGCGCGAGCTTTCCTGGCGTCCGAATGTCCGGCGCTATCTCGAAAGACTTGCCGGTCCGCCCTGTCCGGCAGACAAGCTTGTCCAAGCAGCCCTGAAGGGTGTTGAACGCAACCGGGCTCTCATCATTGTCCCGGCAAGGGCCGGTATGACGGCGCTGGTTTATCGTCTCGTCCCCGGTCTTGTGCACGCTATCGGCCGTCAGGTCATTGCCGCCGAATTACATGATCGCCCGAAGGATGCCACTCAGGAGCAGTATTTGAACGGGACATCTTTGCAGACATCATCCGGTTCTGAAGAACTGTAAACGCTTCTGAATGGAAAGGGATCCACCGCAGTCTGTCGTATTACACGTCGAAAGCCGGAAAGATTTTTGTATTGAATCAAAGGAACCTGTCAAAATCTTTTACCTCTTCTGGTGCGGGAAATACTATGTTTTCCCTGTCAATTGAGCCGGAGCGGAAAAAATGACGGTGTGTTTGAAATGGCTTTTTGTCGTTATTTTACAGAACATTTCAGAAGTCAGAGAGCGTTTATTCAGGTCAGGCGGAGTTTTTTTATTGTCAGCTTCAATCATTCAAACAAGGGAGATCCATGAAAAAATATGTTGCGGAGTTTATCGGCACATTCTGGCTGGTTCTCGGCGGATGTGGAAGCGCAGTTCTTGCGGCGGCATTTCCTGATGTGGGCATCGGTCTGCTCGGCGTTTCGCTTGCTTTCGGTTTGACTGTTCTTACCATGGCTTATGCAATAGGGCATATTTCGGGTTGTCACCTCAATCCTGCAGTCTCCATCGGTTTATGGGCCGGCGGCCGTTTTGAGGCAAAAGAGTTACTCCCTTACATTGTCTCCCAGATCGCCGGCGCGGTTGCAGCCGGAGGGGTTCTTTTTGTAATTGCCGGCGGCAAAGCCGGTTTTGATGTTTCAGCAGGCTTTGCTTCCAACGGTTACGGTGAACATTCACCCGGCGGGTATTCGCTTCTTTCGGCCCTTGTTACCGAGGTTGTTATGACCATGATGTTCCTGATCGTCATCCTTGGTTCTACTGACAGCCGGGCACCGAAGGGACTGGCGCCTTTAGCCATAGGGCTTTGTCTCACCTTGATCCACCTGATAAGCATTCCCGTAACAAATACATCCGTCAATCCTGCCCGCAGCACCGGAGTTGCGATTTTTGCCGGAGGATGGGCTCTTGCTCAGCTTTGGCTTTTCTGGGTTGCCCCGGTTGCCGGCGCCGCAGCAGGCGCAGTGATTTACCGGTTCATCGGAGAAAGTGAGGGCTGAAGTTAACTTCCTCAATCCCTGACCGGTATCTGTTCATGCAGAGCAACTCGCTCATTTATCGGATATCCGGTCGGGGCCAGTGACCCGTGAACTAAATGTTTTCATATCTGAGGAGGGTGACATAGAGTGAATATCCTATCGGGAATATCCTGCAGTGTCAATATTCCTGTTGATTCTTATGTCCAAATCGGCGAAAAATGGCACTCTACCGGTTTTTTTTGAGGCGAAATCTGCGGGCGATTTCACGAACACGAATAAACGCCGAAAGGAAGAAGCTGTCAAAATGAGCCAGCTTCGCAATACTTACGGGCCTAAGGTGCGATTCAACCTTTTTCTCTGCGGTTATTTCGATACCGGCTATCTTGGCTATGAGGCTGCTGAAGGGATTGATTGGGTATGGGAACACCGCATTGATGACTTGGCCCTTTTCGGGATATGACTATGATCGGGTCACATGATTTCGTTGAATTTCGTCTTTGCGGAAATCGTTCACCTTGGTATTCTTAGGAAAACCAACAACCCGTCCCGATTGTCCTTTGGTAAACTAATTGGTGTCAAAAGTTCCATATACCGAGAATTGAAAGTAATGCCAGCAATGTTATAATCGACATATTAATGAGCGATGTCAATGCCTTGCAGGCAAAAGTAAAATTTCAGGTTGAACTGCCACTTTTCAAAATCAGTGTGGGTCAATAATTTCAGCAGATAACAGCAACTACCTGCAAGCTGCTAATTGACGCGGCTCAGGCTTTTTTAAACCTTGACTTTTTATGATGACCGATCTTGAGCACATCAGGCAGATAGAGCATGAGCTTGGCGTTGAGCTGCGGCAGGTCGATGAACTTTCTTACACCACCAAGGGATATGTGCTGAATGGGCTGAATCAGGTTACCGGTTTAGGGCTTAATGACTGCGGTATAGAGAGGCTGGAAGGTATTATTCAAGATATTTCCTCGCTGTTGTCGTTGCAGGAGCTGCGTCTCGATGGGAACCAGATCAGCAATCTGGAGCCGCTCAGGTCGCTTGTGTCGCTGCAGAAGCTCTGGCTCGACAACAATCAAATCAGTAATCTGGAGGCGCTCTCATCGCTGTTGTCGTTGCAGGAGCTGTTGCTTGACGATAACCAGATCAACAATCTGGAGCCACTCGGTTCGCTGGTTTCCCTGCAATATTTATCGCTCAACTTCAACCAGATAAGAGATATCAAGCCTCTCTCATCGCTGATTTCGTTGCATTATTTAGAACTCTTTGACAACCAGATCAGCAATCTTGAACCGCTCAGCTCGCTTGTGTCGCTGGTTATATTGCATCTCGGACGAAACCAGATCAGCAATCTGGATACTCTCAGGTCGCTTATGCCGCTAAAGAAGCTGCGTCTCGATGGGAACCAGATCAGCAATCTGGAGCCGCTCAGCTCGCTTGTGTCGTTGCAAGAACTGGATCTCAGCTATAACCAGATCGTCAATCTGGAGTCGCTCATGGCTCTCAATATGTTGAAATGCTTAAGTTTATCGCAAAATCCCATTAAAATCCTGCCTCACTCGATTACCAATCTTCCAATGGAGATTCGATGGAAAGATGGTATAGCTAATGAGACCGGTTTCATCACATTTTTTGACAACCCTCTCGAATCGCCTCCACCGGAGATTGTTGCCCAGGGCAAGGAGGCGGTCAGGAATTATTTCAGCTCACTTGAAAAAGCGGCCTCTGAAGAAAGGAGCTTGTTCGTTTACAGGAGGTGAAGGTGCATCTTGTCGGGGAGGGGATGGCAGGAAAAACCTCATTGCTGAAACAGCTTCAGGGGTTGCCGTTCAGCGCTCATGAGTCTCAGACACACGGAATCAATGTGGTTTCGCTCGAAGCGTCACAAATAAAAGGATTGGAGGCACAGGGTGAATTACATGATTGCCGCTTTCATTTCTGGGACTTTGGCGGGCAGGAGATCATGCATGCTTCCCACCAGTTTTTTATGACGAACCGCTCCATCTACATTCTGGTTCTCGACAGCCGTACCGATAACAAAACCCATTACTGGCTGCGCCATATCGAGAAGTATGGCGCTGATTCGCCCATTATTGTTGTCATGAACAAGATTGATGAAAATTCATCCTATAACGTACAGCAAAAACAGATTAACGATCGCTTTCCCGCCATTGGCAACCGATTTCACCGGGTTTCGTGTAAAAACGGCGAGGGACTTGACGGAGTTGTTCAAAGTCTGAAAAAGGCTGTTACAGGCGAACATTCAATCTATGGAACCCCGCTGAGCCCGGACTGGATTGCTGTCAAGGATAAGCTTGTTGAGGAGACGCGGCAGCAGCGGTATATCGGCCGTGACCGGTATGAGGCTCTCTGTCAGGAGTGTGGTGTTACCGATCAGGGGAGCCGGAAAACATTGCTCAGTTATTTGAACAGTCTTGGCGTCGTGCTCTTTTTTGAGGAGCTTGACTTTGCCGATATCTATGTGCTCGATCCTCACTGGGTCACGGTTGGTGTCTACAGGGTTATCAACTCCTCAAAAACAAAGGATGGGATTTTGTCTGTCAGTGATCTTGACTATATCCTGAATAAAGAGAAGATCAAAAGTGAGGAGTACGACCCGGCAAGTGAAAACTCTTTTGTCTACAAGCGGAATGAACAGCGTTACCTGCTCGATATCATGAAGCGTTTTGAGCTTTGCTATGAAGTGCAGGGTGGAGGGTTTATCATCCCCTCCAATCTTCCGAGGGAGCTTGCCAGTGAACCGGCATTTGATGAGGGTACGCCCTTGCGCTTTGTCATGAAGTATGACTATCTGCCTTCGGCCATCATTGCACGATTGATGATTGCCATGCAAGGAGAGGTGCTTGATGGATTGCAGTGGCGCTATGGTGTTGTGGTGAAAAGCCTTGATCATGATCATGTTGTGGCCAAAGTGGTTGCTGATCCGGAGGAGAAGAGTGTCAGGATTGTGGTGCAGGGTGAGGCGAGGTCTATGAGAGAGTATTTTTCGGTTATCAGGCACCATATCAGCACCATCAATGCAAGTTATTCCAATATGGAGGTCAGGGAGTCGATTCCTTTGCCCGGATTTCCTCATGAACTGGTTGAATACAAAGAGCTGCTCGGCTATGAGAAAGCTGCCAGGGATATCTATTTTTCAGGAAAAATAGGCAAGGAGTTTTCGGTATCGGAAATGCTTGACAGCGTTATCAGCATAGAAGAAAGAACAAGGGAGCAACAGATGCCAAATGTACATGTGCATGTTGAAAACAAGCTGGAGAATATTGGCAATCCAACCCAGCATGTTGAGCAAAAGAATGAGCAGCAGGTGGCTGTTTCAGTAAGCCAGGAGGTTCATCAGGCAGTCCAGAACCTTCAGGGGCTTTTCAGCAACCTGAAGCACGATATTCTGGAGGAAGCTGAACTGGAGATTGAGGATGAGAAAGAACGGAAGAAATTACAGAGTGAACTTCTGAAAGCCGGGGAGGCCCTTGCAGAGATGGAGATGGCAGTTGCCGCAGGGCAAAAAGCCCTGAAACCTTCGGTTAAAGAGCGCTTAGGCGAATTTATTGAGAGCCTTGCTGATGAGAATTCCCGCTTGAGCAAGGGGATAAAACTGCTCTCCAAAGGGGCTGAGAAAGCTCGAAAGCTTGCCGGATATTACAATACTTGCGCCCCGTTTTTTGGCTTGCCATCAGTTCCTCCGGTTTTGCTTGGCAAATGAAGGGTTATGGCCATTCATTGCGATGATAGCGGTTATTCGGCGAGCTTGAGAGGACGTGAGGATGTATGGTAACAACTCCTCTGCAACGGTAGCAAGGGTCAGGCGTTAGCCCATTGTTCACAATCTCGCCAGCTCATGATCGTTATTCCACCTCGCTCGTATGAGTCGTCACCGCCATAGATCAGCCAGGGTTGAAGCGCCTCTTCACCGGCAAATCGTGCGGCTTTTTGGCCTGCACGGATATAGTCGCTGGTGATGGTCTGGCCTGATTTTATCTCCACCGGTTGCAGTTTTGTGCCCCTTTCAAAAACAATGTCCGTTTCAAGGCCATTATTGTCACGCCAGAAGTAGAGATCTGCAGGAAGCCCCTGGTTATAGCGGGATTTGAGGAACTCGCTGATGATGAACGATTCAAAAATTGCGCCCTTCATGGGATGTACAGCAAGGAGTTCAGAGGAACGGATGCCAAGGAGCCAGCAGGCAAGGCCCTGATCCAAAAAATAGAGTTTCGGCGTTTTTACAAGCCGCTTTCCGAAGTTCCGGTAGTATGGCGGAAGCAGGTGGACAATGTAGCTTGAATCCAGAACTGAGAGCCATGAACGGGCTGTTTTATGGGAAATACCGGTTTCACCCGCCAGCGTATTAAGGTTCAGCAGTTGTCCGTTTCGCCCTGCACAGAGGCGGACAAAGCGCTGGAATACTGATAAATCCTGAACCCGCAAGACCTGCCTGATGTCCCGCTCAATATAGGTGGCTATGTAGCTTGAAAACCAGTCGCAGGGTGATATCTCCCTGACATGAAGAGCCGGATAAAAACTCTTTATGATCAGCGTGTCAAGCGATAATGACGATTGCGTTGCCGTCGGAAGTTCTGAAAGAGACAAAGGCAGCAGGGTGGTCATGCCGACACGGCCGGCAAGTGACTGGCTGACTCCGGCAAGCAGCCCGAATTGCTGTGAACCGGTCAGAATGAATTTTCCGGGAATCGGCTCTTCATCAACCATGCCCTGAAGGTATGAAAAAAGATCAGGCCAGCGTTGTGCTTCATCGAAGATGGCTCCATCACGAAACCTCAGAAGGAACCCTTTTGGGTCTTCCATCGCAAATGCACGTTCTGCCGGGTCTTCAAGAGTTACATAGGGCTTGTCGGCAAAAACGGCTTTTGCCAGCGTTGTTTTTCCTGATTGACGAGGCCCGGTAATTGCAATAACAGGAAATGTTTTGGCCAACCGCTGAAGGGTTGTTGTCAGCTTTCGGTAGAGCATTCTATATTATACAAATTACGAATTGAAAGTGCAAATTGTATAGTTTTTTGACGGCGTCACCAGTAAGAAAGAGAGGTCAGGGGAACGACAGACGCCTCGTATACCTGTTCATGTTGAAAACAAGCTGGATAACTTTGGTAATGCAACTTAACCAATGGACCTTCTGACATTGATTGAGGCTGTGGTATTCTTCCTGTTTTTCTGTTAAATTTCGCGAAAGGTCGTCGCAATAGAAAGATTGGCTCTTCAGACTCGGTTTTACCCGTTCGAGTTTATACAATTCCCTAAACAAAAGTGCAAAGTGAATAGTTTTTGAATCAAGTCCCTTGATCATGCTTGAACTGATTTTTTTCTTCATGCTATGAATCAGAAAAAAAAGATTTTAGCGCTTAATACCGGCTCATCGAGCATCAAGTTTGCGCTGTATGAAGTCGGTGAGGCCGAAGAGCTTCTGTTTACCGCCTCTCTGACGCGAATCGGGCATGAGGTTTCAGCGTTTTCTGTCAGGAACGGGCAGGGATGCTCTCTTGTCAGTGAAAGCGTCGCCGTGCCGGATCATGATGCGGCATGCGATTATCTTTTTTCCTGGATATGTTCGCAGGGGGATGCATGCAGGCCTGATGCCATAGGGCATCGCATGGTGCATGGCGGTCCCCGTTACAGCAGTCCGCAGATTGTTTCTCCTGAACTGATTGCCTCACTCGAGGAGCTTGTTCCCTACGCCCCCGAACACCTTCCCCAGGCATTGAAGGCCGTTAAACATTCAGGGATCGCTTTTCCCGGAACTCTTCAGGTGACCTGCTTCGATACATCGTTTCACACTGCCATGCCTTCCGCGGCGCGGTTCTATCCGCTGCCGGAATCCATTCGCAGTGAGGGTGTGCAGCGTTACGGTTTTCACGGGCTCTCCTATGAGTACCTGATGGGAGAGCTCGAACGGCAGGGAGGCCGGGCGTCTGCGGAGGGCAGGATCATTCTTGCCCATCTGGGGCATGGCGCCAGCATGGCTGCCGTGCAGGGGGGAAAAAGCGTTGATACCTCAATGGGGTTCTCACCGGCGGGAGGGCTCGTGATGAGCACCCGCACCGGGGACCTTGATCCGGGCGTCATTCTTTATCTGTTGCAGCAGGACAAAATGAATGCTGCGGAGATCAAGCAGATGGTCAACCGTCAATCCGGGCTGCTTGGCATTTCAGGGATCAGCGACGACATGCAGCTGCTGCTTTCCATGGAGCAGCAGAACCTTAAAGCCCGGGCAGCTGTTGATATGTTCTGTTACGCGGCTAAAAAATGTATCGGATCTTATGCGGCGGTTATGGGAGGTCTCGACACCCTTGTTTTTTCAGGTGGAATCGGTGAGCATGCCGCTGAAATCCGCAGTCGAATCTGCGGAGGTCTTGAGTTTCTGGGTATTTCCGTTGAGTTATCCCGCAACGTTCTTTCTTCTCCGGTCATTTCGCCTGATGGCAGCGCGGTTACGGTCAGGGTTATTGCAACAAACGAAGAGCTGATGATAGTCCGGCAAACGCTGGGTATTCTTGCCGGAACTGATCAAAGCCCGTAAAGCATTGCGTCCAGCTTCCAGTTCATCTCAAATCCCTGAACTCTTATGGATCAGTATCCACTCTCTTCTGAAGGCCCGCTCTCGGGTGATGAACTGCAGCTTATCGATGCCTACTGGCGTGCGGCAAACTATCTTTCTGTCGGGCAGATCTACCTGATGGACAATCCGCTGCTTCGCCAGCCTCTGAAGCCTGAGCACGTAAAGCCGCGACTTTTGGGGCATTGGGGGACGGCTCCGGGGCTGAATTTTATCTATGTTCATCTCAATCGCGCGATTTGCCGGCGAAATCTGAATATGATCTATGTTGCCGGTCCGGGCCACGGCGGCCCCGCAATTGTCGCCAATGTCTGGCTTGAAGGTACCTACAGCGAGTATTATCCCAATATTTCCGAAGATGAAGCCGGCATGAAGAAGCTGTTCAGGCAGTTTTCCTTTCCCGGCGGAATTCCGAGCCACGTTGCGCCGGAAACCCCCGGTTCAATCCATGAAGGCGGAGAGCTCGGTTATGCGCTGTCTCATGCATTCGGGGCGGTTTTTGATAATCCGGATCTGGTGGCGGTCTGTGTTGTGGGTGACGGCGAAGCCGAGACCGGGCCTCTTGCAACATCGTGGCACTCAAACAAGTTTCTCAATCCTGACCGTGACGGTGCGGTTCTCCCGATTCTGCACCTGAACGGTTATAAAATTGCCAATCCCGCTCTGCTTGCCCGCCTGCCACACGATGAGCTGGAGAGTTTGCTGAACGGTTACGGCTACCAGCCCTGCTTTGTTGAAGGTTCCGATTCTGAAACCATGCACCGGGATATGGCTGCAGCGCTTGATGCGTGCCTTGACGGGATTGCCGGCATTCAGCGTGTAGCGCGGGAGCACGGCCTGACGGAAAGGCCTCTCTGGCCTATGATTGTGCTGCGCTCCCCGAAAGGATGGACCGGACCGAAAGAGGTGGACGGCAAAAAAACAGAGGATTTCTGGCGTTCCCATCAGGTGCCTTTTTCAGCGGTCAGGGAAAATCCTGCTCATCTTGCGCTGCTTGAGGAGTGGATGAAGAGCTATCGTCCCGAAGAGCTTTTTACTGCCGGAGGCGCGTTGAAGCCTGAACTGAAAGAGCTTGCCCCCAAAGGGCAGAAGCGGATGGGAGATAATCCTCATGCGAACGGTGGTTTGCTGCTTAAGTCGCTGCATATGCCCGATTTCCGTGAGTATGCAGTTTCCGTGCCATCTCCGGGATCCGTTGAAGCTGAAGCTACAAGGGTCATGGGGAAATTTTTACGGGATATCATGAAACTGAATGAACATGATGCAAATTTCAGGGTTTTCGGGCCTGATGAAACGGCTTCAAACCGTCTTGATGCTCTTTTTGAAGTAACCGACCGGGTCTGGGTGGACAGCGTCTTTCCCTATGACGAACATCTTTCCCCGGACGGCAGGGTTATGGAGATCCTCTCGGAACATACCTGTCAGGGTTGGCTTGAAGGGTATCTGCTTACCGGACGGCACGGCTTGTTCTCCTGTTATGAGGCCTTTATTCATATCATCGATTCAATGTTCAATCAGCATGCAAAATGGTTGAAGGTGAGCGATGAAATCCCCTGGCGCCGCCCGGTTGCTTCATTGAACTATCTGTTGACCTCGCATGTGTGGCGGCAGGACAATAACGGGTTTTCCCATCAGGATCCCGGCTTTATCGATCATGTCGTCAACAAGAAAGCCGATGTGATCAGGGTCTATCTCCCTCCTGACGCAAACACGCTTCTCACGGTTACCGACCACTGCCTGCGTTCGCGTAACTATATCAATGTGATTGTTGCCGGCAAGCAGCCGGCATGGCAATGGCTCGACATGGAGTCAGCCGTCCGTCACTGCACCAGCGGTATCGGTATATGGGAGTGGGCGTCAAATGATTCCGGTGATGGTGATCCCGATGTGGTGATGGCCTGTGCGGGGGATGTGCCAACGCTTGAAACCCTTGCAGCGGTCGATATTCTGCGGGACAAGATTCCCGATCTCAAGATCCGTGTCGTCAATATTGTGGATCTTATGACCCTGCAGCCCCGCGAAGAGCACCCGCATGGGCTCAGGGACAGGGATTTCGACGATATCTTTACCACTGACAAACCGGTCATTTTCGCCTATCACGGCTATCCCTGGCTGATACACCGACTCGCTTACCGGCGCACCAATCATAAAAACCTGCATGTCCGGGGTTACAAGGAGGAGGGTACGACGAGTACGCCGTTTGATATGGTGGTGATGAACGATCTTGACCGTTTCCATCTTGTCGCCGATGTGGTGGAGCGTGTGCCCCGGCTGAGACAGCGGGCGGCTTATGTGAAACAGTATGTGCGTGACCGGCTGATCGCGCACAAGGAGTACATCCGCCAATACGGGGAGGATATGCCGGAAATCCGGAACTGGAAGTGGACGAGGTAGTGGCGTTGCAGTACTTATCATGTGCGGTGTAAACAACATCTTCTTTTTATGAAAAGCATCAGGAGTGCAAGGCGCAAAGGAAAGGCTGTTCATGCACAGGCAAAGCCCATGAAAAAGGTTATGAAGAACCTTTCAAGGACAATAGGTCAGCCTGCAGGGACGCTGCTTCACATCGGCGAACAGAAGACAGATCGTCCTGCCGTAACGGTTTTCGGTTACGATGAAGAGCGAGAGTTTCATATGCCGGTTAAGAGCTTTGCCGAATGCGCCGAATGGAAAGACCGGCAGCGGGTTCTCTGGATCAATATTGACGGACTTCATGACGTGTCGGTTATCGGGGAGGCCGGCAGAATGTTCGGCATTCATCCCCTGACTCTCGAAGATATTCTGCAGACCGGGCAGCGTCCAAAAATCGAGGATTTCGAGAGCTATCTCTTTCTTTCGCTCAGAACGCTTGATTGTAATGCCGCTGACGCTGAGATAACCGAAGAGCAGCTGAGCGTTGTGATCGGCAGCAATTATGTCCTGACCTTCCAGGAAAAACCGGGGGATATGTTCAATGCGGTCAGGGAGCGGATCAAAAGTCCCGGGACAGCGCTCAGAAAGCGGGGTGCCGATTACCTTGCCTATACGCTCGTCGATGCTGTTGTGGACAACTATTTCAGCGTGCTCGAGCGTCTTGAAGAGCGTATCGAACAGCTTGATCAGGAGCTGTTCACCACATCTGGGAGAGAAACCTTTCAGGCCATCTACGCCCTGAAAAGGGAGGTCATTCTTTTAAGGAAATCGGTATGGCCGCTGAGGGAGATCATCAACAGCATCAGCCGGGACCATTACAAGGTTATCGATGACGTGGCGACCTGGCCATTTTTCAGGGATGTCTACGACAATGTCATTCTTATTATCGAGACCATTGAAACCTATCGTGATATTGTTATCGGCATGTACGACACCTGGCTGGCCATTGTCAACAACCGGATGAATCAAATCATGAAGGTGCTGACCACGATTGCCACGATTTTCATGCCGCTCTCCTTTCTTGCCGGAGTTTACGGAATGAACTTCCGTTCCATGCCGGGTCTTGAGTGGCAGTGGGGATTTTATGCCATGATTGGATTCATGGGGCTGATTTTTCTCGGGATGATGGTTTATTTCCGCACCAGAAAGTGGTTTTAAACATCGAACAGCCGGAGATTACTGTTTTTCTTCATGGTTCGTCTTTTTCTTGTGCCCGGTAAAATAGGTCAGTCCGGCCACTACCAGACCTATGGCTCCTCCAAGGTAAAGAATTCCGGTTTCACCATGCCAAGTCACGACATGGCCGAGAAAGACAACAGCCATAACGATAACTATCACCCCGATCAGCTTCTCTTTCAGGTCGTCAAGGGTATGAATGACAAGCCATCCGGGAAGGTCGATGGTATCGTCAATAAAAAGCTCGAATAACCCCAGTGACATGATATAGAGCGCAGTCCCTACCAGAAAGATATCCGCGTTTTCTATGAATCCGAGCGTCAGAGCCTTTGCCCCTTTGGAGCTGACCTGGCCGTTCATGACAGTGTAAATGATCTGCTGAAAAACAGAGATGCCGCCGTATAGCAACAGGGTGGTTGCAGCAATGAATGTTCCGGCAACAGCAATCAGGATAAGGTAACGGCTTGATGAGAGAAATTGACGCATATATTGTTCTTTCCGGAAAGGTTACATTGATGTAATGTGCTGTGAAATATAACAAAAGCCTGTGGTTTGTTGTGAATCGACAGAGCAGAAACAACCGTGTTCATCTCTGCTGAACACGCTAAAACATGACTTTCTAAAATGGTTGTTCATGAAAATGAAAAAATGATCTGCGATTTCACCCTTCCGGATTGTCCGGAATGGCGAAGCGTTGATGATTTGATCATGGGGGGGATTTCAGCAAGCCGCTTCCGTTGCACTGCAGATCTTACCGGCAGTTTCAGCGGTATTCTCTCACTTGAAAACAACGGGGGATTTGCTTCGGCCAGAACGGTTCTTCCGGAACGCGATTTCCGGGGTTACAGCGGAATCATGCTGCGCCTAAAGGGTGACGGCAAACGGTACAGCTTCAGGATCCGCAACGATGAGCGGTTTGACGGTATCGTCTACAAGAGTGATTTCGATACTCTGAGCGGGGAATGGCTGGAGGCGGCACTACCGTTTTCCGGCTTCAAACCGGTATTCAGGGGCAGAATCCTTGATAATGTGCCGCCGATTGACCTGTCGAATATTGTTCAGATCGGTATCCTCATTTCAGGCAAACAGCAGGGAGCGTTTTGTCTCTTAATCGAATGGATCAAGGCCTACCGGTAAACCCCTTTGCAGGAAGGGTGCCTGAGAGAGGGTTCAGCGCTGAAATCAGGAAGTGGAAAAGTGTCGAGTTTCCACTTCCTGATTTATCTGCAATTGAATGAGACGTGTTCTCAAAACGGCTGATCGTAACCTGACGCTTTTCAGTCCTTGACGCAGCGCACGGCAAAGCCCTGTGTTTTCGTGCTGTTTATGCGGTAAACAGCCGAAAAGGTATTGTACATATCGCGGTACCAGGCCGAATAACCGTTGTTTTCCGTAGATGTCCAGAAGCTGCTGTTGGTGCCGAGAAGGGCGAAGCTGCCGTTGCTGCTCCGGTAGCCTGAAGGAATCGCCGTAAACCCGCTGCTGTTGTCTGCGCCGACCAGCGGAAGTTTCCAGAGTACCTTTGATTTCAGTTTTGTGCCGGCGGCTTTTTCTCCTCCAAGAGTCTCAACCAGCTCCTGCCATTCGATGTCCGAGGCGACATGCCACCCTTCGGGAGCCAGCCCCCTCGGATCGCTTACGGCATACCAGTTGTAGAGTTTTCCGTAGGTCACTCCATTTTCGTCTCTGTTTTCATAATAACACCAGGCACCTGTTTTGAGGCTGCCCCATTCAACAGGATCCATTACCTGCGGTATCTGATCGCCGTTGCGGTAACGGTCGGTGCTCAGGTTTTCAGCCGTCCAATGCTTCGCGCCGATCGTGACGGTTTTACCCGGCACCTGCCCGGCTGTGGCAGCTTCAGCCGTCAGTAAAGGTATAAACAGAGTCATAACAAGTAAAATCACCGCTGCCCAGGGTGTATTGTAGCTGCTTTTCATTATGTTAACAGTTAAAAGTTTATGTAAATATCTTCTCCAAATGCAGCACTTCATTTCTTAAAGAATTATTAACCGGCATCTGCTGTTAATAATTCTCTTCAAGAAACATGGTTTTCCGATCCGGTCTTATGCCGCATCATGCGTATTCAGGAGTAAGCATAAATCGATTTGCTTATTTCTTGCCGAAAGATAATGATGTTATTAACTTGCGGGAACATGGAAAGGTATCGGCTGAGCGGGAGAGAAGTTTGCGCAACCGTGCAAGGTCGAGGAAAATGGAGTTTTAATATAAATAAGTGAATTTAGTGGCAAGACAGCGTTTTAACAAAAAATCAAGAACCCCCGGCCCTAAAAGCAGAAGACCGGCATCACAGCATACCGGGGAGAGAGTGAAGCCGAATGATCATATTCTGATTAACGAGTTTCTTTTCAGACGGGGGGAAAGTTCTCTTTCTGCTGAAATAATTACTTTTTTTTCTGATCATGAAGGCGAGCGCTACAAGTCGCTCGATCTGGCTATAGCTCTGGGATATACCGAGTCAAAACAGTTACCCGGTTTCTGGTATGTGCTGCACAAACTGCAGGAGGAAGGGGCGATCGACAAGGACTCCAACCGCTGTTACGGTATGTCGGGTGTTGAAGCCGCGACCTATGAAGATCTTATTGTACAGGCAAAGCAGTTTCCGGCTCCGGGCAAGGAGCAGTACAAGGTTAACAAAAGCTATACCGGCCATATCTCCACGCATCCGAACGGTTACGGCTTTATTGATGTCGAAGGGTTCGATGACGATGTTTTCATCAAGGCAGGGGACCTGAATTTTTCCATACACGGCGACGAAGTCGAAGTGCTTGTCACCAAAGTTCCTGAGACCTATACCTCGAAATCCACTCCTCATCAGCGTTGTGAGGGTGCGGTGCAGAAGGTTATCTCCCGGCGCGTTACCACCATTATTGGCACTCTTTCCAAGGTTAACCGCAAGTTTGTCCTTAAGCCCGACGACAGAAAGCTTCTTCCTGAAATTATTGTGCCGGTCAGAAATGCCGCAAAGGCGACTGAAGGGCAGAAGGTTCTTGTAGGAGAGCTTGATTTCAGCAAGGAGGGTGTCATTCAGGCAAAGGTGCTGGAAGTGCTTGGTCAGGCCGGCGACTCGACGGTTGAAGTGAGCGCTATTGCCCGGAGTCGCGGCATTGATGAGACTTTTGACACGGCACTGCTTGATTTTGCAGCTTCCATTCGTGAAGGAATTACTGATGAGGACCTTGAAGGCCGGCTCGATATCCGCGATAAAACGGTCTTTACCATCGATCCTGTTGATGCGAAGGATTTTGACGATGCCCTTTCCGTCGAACTGCTTGATGACGGTCTCTATATGATAGGCGTTCATATAGCCGATGTATCGCATTATGTTCCGGAGAACTCTCCGCTCGACAGGGAGGCGTTGAAAAGGGCGACCTCGGTCTATCTTGTCGACAGGGTTATTCCCATGCTCCCGGCAAGGCTTTCCGAACAGGTTTGCAGCCTTAATCCCGGTGTTGACCGGATGGCCTTTTCAGTCTTTTTTACCATGACCTCCGACGGAGAAGTCCGCAAGCACGAGTTTCATAAGACAGTCATTCATTCCAGACGGCGTTTCGCCTATGAAGATGTGGAGGAGATTCTCAAGCGGGGCAAGGGCGATTATGTTTCCGAGCTTCAGCTGCTTGACCGTTTAAGCGTGATCCTTCGTGAAAAACGTTTCAAGCATGGCGGGCTTGATTTTGAAACCGAAGAGGTTCGCTTCAAGCTCGGCAGTAAAGGCGAGCCGCTCGAAGTGATGAAAAAAGAACGGCTTGGCAGTCACCGCCTCATTGAGGAGTTCATGCTGCTTGCCAATCGCAAAGTGGCCGAATATCTGACCAAAACGTTCAAGGAAAGCAAAAAGGAAGCCCAGCCCGTTATCTACAGGGTGCACGACTCTCCCCAGCAGGAAAAAGTGCTTATTCTTGCCAACTTCGTCAAAAGGCTCGGCTTTGATCTCAAACTGAACCGGGGCAAGGAAGGTCCGATAGTGTCGGCAAAAGTGCTCAGGCAGCTTCTGCAGCAGGTAAAGGGCACCAACGTCGAGTTTCTGGTCAACGAGCTTGTGCTCCGCTCCATGTCAAAGGCGGTCTATACCGGTGACAATGCCGGACATTACGGTCTCGGGTTCGAGCATTATACCCATTTCACCTCTCCGATCAGGCGTTATCCCGACCTTATCGTTCACCGCCTCCTGTTTGAATACGAGGGTTTGCGGAAGAAACGCCGGAAAATTTCCGCAAAAAGGCTCGCTGAACTGGGCGATAAAATCCGGACGGTCTGCCAGATATCCAATGAACGTGAAAAGAGCGCTGTCGAGGCTGAACGTGAATCGATCAAGCTCAAACAGGTTGAATACATGGCAAGCCATGTCGGAAAGGTATACCCCGGCATTATCTCCGGAGCGACCGATTACGGCATCTATGTCAGAATGGTGGATTTTGCCATTGAGGGGATGGTGCATATGCGGAATCTCACCGATGACTATTACGAGTATGACGAGGCGACCTATTCCCTTGTCGGAAAGCGCCGCAAGAAGCGCCTGCAGATCGGTCAGCGTGTCAGGGTCATGGTGCACAGTGTCGATATTCAGCGACGTACCATTGATCTTGCCATCGAGTAGGCCGTTCTCTCTGAGCTCTTCTCATTGTAACCGTTTTTCCCTGATGAGCGCATGCTGACGCTCTCAGGGAGAAGTTACGGCCTTTCATGGCCGGAAATGTAGCGGTTGACGTCGAACTTTCGTGCACACCCGGAGGCATTCATATAGCGGATTCTGCCATAGACCGGCCGTTCAAACCAGGGACGGTCATGCAATCCTCCTATTGACCATGAGATGCCTGTATAGCCGTTGGGGTCTCTTCCGTCAAGGGCATAGCGGTCATTCAGAAAAAGGGCGGTCTCAAACGCCTGATTGGGTGTTTCGCTCCACTCAAGAATTTTTTTTGCCCAGTACATGCGCATGTAGCCGTGGATTTTTCCGGTTGTCACCAGTTCATACTGAGCGGCATTCCACAACTTTTCATGTGTTCCGGCCTTTTCAAAAACTTCCGGAGAGTAGAGGTACTCACGTCTGTCGCCTGAGTGCCGCTTGAGGGATTCCCGTGCCCAGGAGGGCAGCCCTTCATAAGAGTCATATCGGTCGTTGAAGCAGCAATAGTTTTCTGAAAGCTCCCTGCGGACGATCAGCTCTTCAAGAAAGGCTTTTTTGTCAACCTCCGGCGCCCCGCTTTCTGCTGTCCTCATCGCGGTGAGCTGAGCACTGATCTGGCCGAAATGCAGGTAGGGAGAGAGATCTGACAATACCCCTGCATTCGGGTCGTTTCGTTCTTCCGCATAGCGGGGAAGCCTGCTTCGCAGGAAGGTTTCGAGGCATTCTTCAGCCGCTTTTTCACCCGGCTTAAGCCACTCTACGGGAGGAACCAGGGGGTCTCCCTTCAGTGCCTGCCGCACTCTGCTCCATACTACGGGAGGGTGCACAACAGGAGAGGCAAGCGGCTCAAGCCGGGGAAATTCCGTAAGAAACTCTCCGAGAAGTGCTGTGATTTTCGGGCGGAACGTTCTTGCCGCAAACTCCTGCTTTCCGGATGCGATCCAGCATGGAACGATATTGTGGGCATCGGTCTCGCAGAAGGAGACAGGAAGCCGGCGTGCTATAGCGCTTTTCCATTTTCCGGCAATCCTGAGCGGCGAAAAATCGGTTACAACTGCTCCGGCCTTCACTTTCCCGGCAAAGCAGAGAAACTCTGTTTCCGGTTCACCCTGCAGGAGAAAAAAAGGGATATTCAAATCTCGGAGAGCTGTTTCAACTTCCTGAAGACCCTTGAGCATGAAGTCATAATGGCGAAGCGTTGCCCCGAGAAAAGAGGGCGCGAGCGTGAAGACCACAAGAAGAGGCTGCCCCATAAGCCCGGCTTTTTTTCGGGCAAACAGCAGCGCCCAGTTACAGCGGACTCTCTGATCGCGGGACATCCAGTAGATAACCGGGCCTTTCCGATCACTGAAGTCGTTAAGGGGTCTTGTGCGTCGGGGATCGGGTATGCTGTTCACGGCATTATTCCTGAGTTCCGGTCGTAGACCACCGGATTCATATAAGGGATGAAATCCGGAGAAAATTGTTCATAAGCTTCATACCCGTCTCAGTGTATTCCTTCCGGATAGCGTCAAACTGCTCCATGAGCAGGGTGCGGTCCATAATTCGCAAATTGTCATCGATGCCTGTCCATTCGGAGAACATGGCACGGGTCACTTCAAAATGGCATTGCAGGCCGTAAGCGCTGTTACCGACCTTGACCGCCTGGATCGGGCAGAAGCTGCCGGAGCCGAGCAGTTTCATATCCGTGGATGCAAGTTCCACGGTTTCTCCATGAAGCTGGAATACCGGAAAGCTCTTTCCAAGTCCGGCAAAAAGAGGGTCCTCACTGCCGGTAACGGTCAGTTCCATCCGGTAAGGTTGACCATCGGGGGCAATAAAGCCGATCTCTTTTTCCGCGCATTTTACCACCCTTCCGCCTCCCGCTTTAACAAGGGACTGCATGCCGAGGCAGATACCGAAAAAGGGGATTTTCTCCTTCAACGCGATCCTGATCTGCCGGAGCTGAAGCTGCATGGCCGGAGTCTCATCGTTGGCGCTTTGTGGTCCGCCGAGTACAACGAGGGCGCGGTAGTTTCCGGGATCAGGAAAGGGTTCCCCGGCAGAAAGATCCGCACAGTGAGATGCTATGTCGTGGTCCTGCAGGGAGGCTTCAAGAAGACCCGGTCCTTCATGGGTAATGTTTTTAACAATCAGCAGAGTTTTTTTCATAATGAAATCAGGGAGTGCAGCATGGCCTCTCTTTCAAAGGACATAATGCCCCCTGACAGGGTTCAGGCCGAATATAATTTTTGCATTTCCTTTATGGTTTCGGCATAAACGGTTGTCAGTATCTGCATCCATGCACTGTTGTCCGGCCACTTTCCTACCCTTGAAAATTCATTGATGTGTTTTGTGAGTACATAAATTTTATTGGCTCCGACACTTCCCGAGGATCCTTTGAAGGTATGCATGAGATGATCGAAATGCTTCATGTCCTTTTCTGCAACGGCATCGGTTAGTTTTTTGATCAGGTTGTCTGAGTCGGCGATGAACGTTTCAAAAAGAGTTGCGATCAATTCATCACCGCCGATCTCCTGAAGACTGTTGATGATCGATCGGTCAAGAATTTTTTCACTTTCCACGGCACTCCAGAATTCGGCATTACCCTGTTCCGGTTTGTGTGATTGATGATTGTTCATTGCCTTGTTTGCGAAAGTACTGTTTTTAAGGATAACGTTGATGGCTGAAATAAGTTCGTCTTTGAAAACAGGTTTGCTGAGATGGTAGTTCATTCCTGCTTCCTGTATGCTGAGAGAGCTTTGTTCATCGGTATTTCCCGTCAGCGCGATAATGGGAATAGTTTTGTAGGAGATGAAACGGTTGAAATATGTTCCGCTTCGAATAGCTTTTGCGGCTTCTATTCCATTCATGACCGGCATTTCTATATCCATCAGCACCAGATCGAAATCCTCTTTTTCAAGATAGTCAATGGCAGCCCTGCCGTGTACGGCCTGTCCTATGCAGCACCCGTAATGCTGCAGGACCATGGTCATGAATTTTCTGCTCGTTTCATTGTCATCAACAAGTAGAATGCGTTTGCCGTTGAGTACATCATCCCTGTTGTTAGTGATGGACGGCTCTTCCGTAAAGAAGTATTTTTCGAGAATCTGACTTACTTGAATTTTTTTGACCGGTTTTATAAGAAATTCATTCATTCCGCATTTGCGTGCCCTGCTCTCAGCTTCAGTTTCGTGAAGAGCGGTTATGCCGATAATCGGCGCGTAAAGATAATGAAGGGCAAGAGAGGGGTTGATGTCCCGTGCTGAGCGGATAAGTTTTACAACATGATCACCGTTCAGAAAAGGCATCTCATAATCCATGAAAATAAGGTCATACCGTTTTTTCGAAAGCAGTGAAAACGCCTGACTTCCGTTTTCAGCAAGATCGAACTGGCAATGCAGTTCCGAGATGTATTTTGCCAGAATCATCCGGTTCCCGGTCTGATCATCGGCGATCAGTATCTTTTTTCCCCTGAGGATTTTGTCTTTTATCTCCCGGATTTTCTTTGAATCATATTTCGGCAGTGTGATGGTGAATTCCGTCCATTTGCCTTCCTTTGAATCACAGACGATTTTTCCTCCGAATGCATCGATTACCCTTCTGCAGAAAGACAGACCGAGACCGTTTCCTCCTGCCTTGTTGGAGGTATAGAAGCTTTCAAATATACGCTCCCTTTTGTTCGCCGATATGCCGGGTCCGGTGTCCCTGACTTTGATTGAGTTTCCGGAATCATTTGTATCGGTGGTTATTTCAATACCGAAGCCGGGTTTATTCTTGTAAAAGATGGCGTTTTTTAAAAGATTGAAAAGAACGTAAAAAAACAGGTCCCTGTCGCCGAAAAAATAGAAATCCTTGATTTTATTGACGCGTATCAACTTTTTCTCTTCAGGATCATGGAACGGGAAATTGTCGATTGCGGCATCAATCGCGCTGTCGGATCTTATGCAGATAAACCCTCTGGTCGGCACTTTGCCGCCTTCCATGCTGGTGAGAATAGAGTCGATGATCTTGTTGGCTCTGTTCAGCGTATTCGAACTATCCTTTATGACATTATGAATGCTGACAAGTCCGTGATTGCTGATCGAGTAACTTTCATTATCGGAATTATTTTCGGGTTTTTCTGGCAGTCTGGCCTGTATAAGAGCGATGGCGTTGGTAATGGAGTTGAGCGGGTTTCTCATTTCATGGGC
>Ga0268280_1000886_pt1 | contig 22036 bp, 19 predicted proteins | sample saktaG_9_FD_190139 | JGI IMG/M metagenome (GOLD analysis project Ga0268280, IMG submission 190139) | Saline water microbial communities from Sakinaw Lake, British Columbia, Canada - sak_2011_5_24_40m | ecosystem: Environmental > Aquatic > Non-marine Saline and Alkaline > Saline ... | reverse complement strand
ACAACACCCAGCTTACGCCGATCGCGCCGAATAGTATGAAGGGTTCGCACTTGCCCAGCGTGTAGTAATTCTCGGCAAATGAGGGCATGGCCAGTGCGCACAACGCCACAGCTGTGCCGACCCATACGCGTTGGGTCACACGCGCAATCACGACCGCCAACATCAGCATCGTCAGCGTCAGTACCGCGCCACTCTGATACCAGTAATGCGTCAGTGATCGTGTGCCGACACAGGCTGGCAGATACACGAGAAATTCGCCTGGTCGCGCACTCTGCACATCGTTATCAACATTCAGAAACGTCGCCGGCCGCAGCCATTCTATGTCTGGAAATGACCGATAGACATTGGCGCAGTCTAGAATGCACATCCGCCCGTCGCGCAGCACGGGCAAAACCGCCGCGAGTGATGCCAAGGTGACCAGCAGCACTAACGCCGTCATGTGCCAGCGCGGCAATACCCGTGCGTGTGCCTCCTGAAGCTCCGGTGCTTGCATAGTGTTCACTTCTCCGCCACACAAAAAACGGATGTGCCCAGGGGCATCGCTAGCCCCCATCGCACCGCTATATTTTCCCCATGCACGATGCTCAGCAAGGCGCGATTCAGCCAGCCCGGCACAGGCTGCAAATCGGAGTGCGCAGTGCTAACCGTGCCGCACAGTGTCTCCCACATCTTTTGCATCACCGCAATGCCGAACAACCACGGCAAGCGGTAGGTCAGCATCCGCGGACGCAGTCCGGCCGCCACAACCATGGCGCGTACGTCGTGCCGGGTGTACCGCCGCTTGGTTGCCACGGCAACATCGTGCCGGCGGCGCAACCAATTGAACGCGGGCAGGTGTAAGATCAGCACGCCCCCGCTACGCAATCCACGCGCCAGTTTTTTTACTATTGCCAGATCGTCAGCAATCGCGGCATGGTAGAGCACATCCACACTGACGATGACATCATAACGATTCTCGTCCGGCGCCCACGTGTTGAGATCGGCATGCACAACCGCAGCGAAGCCGCGCTGCCGGCAGCATGCCAGCGCTTCGTCAGCATAGTCACAACCAGCAACCGTGCCGTAGTGTTGCAGCTGTGCCAGCAGTCCGCCCGTGCCACAACCCGCATCAAGAATAGCCAGATCCTTCCGCCCGCGCGCCCGCACTATGTCTTCGACCAGATCATGCACGCCGCGATACCACCAATGCTCGTCTTCGAGCGCGTAAATCCTCGCGTATTCACTGGTCTGCATGGGCATCATCCCCCGTATACGCCCGGCGTATCGTGTATTGCGGCTGCTTGTTCATCCCTAAAAAGAGCCGGCCGACATATTCACCCACCGTGCCGATGCACACCAATTGCGCGCCAGAGAAGATGCAGACCACGATGGTCAGCAATGCCCATCCGGGCGGCAACGTCGGCGCGGTCAAGCGTTCATACAACGTATACGCCGCCAGTCCGATGCCCAGCAAAGTAATGACAAGCCCCAGGCCCATTGCGACCCGCAACGGCAGCACGGAAAAATTCGTGAACATGTTCAGCCACAACCGCACCAGTTTGCGCAGCGTGTAGCCCGACTGGCCGTGCGTGCGCGCAGCATGATCGACCTGCACCGCCGTAATCTTGCTGGTTGTGCGCAGGATCAATCCGTCCAAGTACGTAAACGGAAAATCATACTTGACAAGCTCATCCACCAGAAAGCGGGTCAGTAGCTTAAAACTTGACAAGTACAGGCCGGCCGGCTTGCCCAACATGATCGTTGCCACTGCCCCGTTGAAGCGGCTCCCCAGGTTGCGCCACCAGGCGTGCCGCTTCTCGGCGTAAAATGTGTAGACCACATCCGCATCGGTGGCCTGGCCCGCTGCAATCAGTTTCTCAACCTCCGTGATCGGATTCTGAAAATCATCGTCCATGATCACGACCGACGCACCTGTTGTGTGGCGCAATCCGGCCATGACCGCGTTGTGTTCCCCAACATTTTTCGCCAATGAGTAAAACTTGACAATCCGCGGATGGCGTTGATAGGCCTGGCAACACGCTTCCTCTGATGCATCGCCCGGCGAGCAATCATTGACCAACACAATCTCCAATACGTGGCGCGGCCCCAGCACTATAACGAGCTGATCCACCAACGCGCCGATCGTGCCGGCGGCATTATAGACAGGGATAACTATCGAAACAGAGTTTGGCAGTTGCATTGTCATTGCACCACGGCGTTGATCTGCGCCGCGACCGTCTCGATCTGGTCTTGGCGTAGCTCTGGATACATTGGCAAGGAAAGAATTTCCGCCACCGCGCGTTCCGTGACCGGCAGACCGCCGGGTGGCGTCAGCGCGCGATAGGCCGGCTGTTGGTGGACCGCACACGGATAATGGATTGCGCTGCCAATGCCGCGTGCGCGTAATTGCGCCCGCACTGCATCGCGTCGCGCAACCCGCACAACATACAAGTGATACACATGGCAGCGCTCCGCCATTTCTTGCGGCACCGTCACGCCCCGCAACAATTCGCCATAGCGCTGCGCGTGCGCGCGCCGCGCCTCATTCCACCCGCGCAGGTGTGGCAGTTTCACGCGCAGCAGTGCGGCCTGCAGCTCATCCAAGCGCGAGTTCATGCCAGCCACGCTGCTGACATAGCGCTCGTGCCAGCCATATTGCCGCAACAGTTGCACGCGTTCTGCAAGTGCCGCGTCACGCGTCACCACCGCACCGCCATCGCCCAGCGCCCCAAGATTCTTGGTGGGATAAAAACTGAACACCGCCGCCACACCAAAACTGCCGGCCGCGCGTCCTTGGTACGCCGCGCCATGCGCCTGCGCACAATCCTCCACGAGCGCCAGCCCGTGCCGCTGCGCGAGGCCCATCAGCGCATCCATGTCCGCCATTTGCCCGTACAAATGCACCGGCACGATTGCTTTTGTGCGCGCAGTAATTGCCGCTTCCGCTGCGAGTGGATCCATCGTGTAGGACTGCTCGTCAATGTCCACCAAGACCGGCGTGGCGCCCGCCAAAACGATCGCCGCAACAGTTGCCACCGCGGTGTGCGACACCGTCACCACCTCATCGCCCGGGCCGATCTGCAGTGCGCGCAATGCCAGGGTCAGCGCATCCGTCCCGGATGCAACGCCCAGGCAGTGCTCGACGCCAACCCACGCGGCAAATTCTTTTTCAAAGGCGGCCACTTCATCGCCCAAGATGAACCAGCCACTGCGCACCACGCGCTCGAACGCCGCCGCGAGCTCTGCGCGGATGCCCGCGTGCTGGTCAGCCATGTCAAACACCGGGATCATTGCGTGGCCTGGCCCTGTTCCCAATAGTGCGCCCCGTGTGCGCGATAATACGCCAGGGTGTCACGTAATCCTTCAGCCATTGGCACCCGTGCACTCCAGCCAAGAGCCGCTTTGATCTTGCTGAAGTCCGCGTAATAGTCGCCAATGTCTATCACCTTGCGTGCCGCGGGAAACGGGATCAGGCGGAACGTGCCCGCGCCATTCGCCTGAATGACCAGCTTGGCAACCTCCTCGAGCGCATAGACTTCTTCGCTGCCCAAGTTGTACACCTGCCCATTGGCGCGCTCATCCGCGCCGGTCAGCAGCAGGGCATCAACCACATCCGTCACATAATTGAAGTCGCGGCGTTGCCGCCCGTCGCCATACACGTCAATCGGCGCGCCACTCAACACATTCTTCACCCAAATCCCCAGAAACGTCTGGCGTGCGTCTTTCATCCGCATGCCGGGGCCATACGTGTTCGTCAGGCGCAGCGCCGCCGTGCGTATCCCATACACATTATGGTAAAGAATATGATACCATTCCCCCGCCATTTTGTTGATGCCATTGACGTCCACCGGCTGTAACAAGTGCCGCTCATCCACCGGCAGATACTGCGGCTTGCCGTATAATTGGCGCGTGCTGGCGTACACAATCTTGATGCGCGGATTGTGCGCACGACACGTCTCCAAAATTGCGAGTTGTGCCACACAATTGATGCTGACATCCGTAAACGGATCCGTCATGGAATCAATGTGACTGGTCTGGCCCGCCAAGTTAAACAGGTGATCCTGGTTTTGCACCAGATGTTGCATGGCCGCGGCGTTCCGCACATCCGAGATGTTGACCCGCACGCGATCACAAATGTCATGGATGTTGAAGAGATTACCGCCGTATTCAGGGATGAGACTGTCCACCAGCGTCACGTGCGCGCCGGCGTTGACCAGCGCCCGCGCCACGTTCGAACCAATAAAGCCAAGCCCGCCGGTAATCAATACCCGCGCGCCGCTGTACTCGCGTGCATGTCTCCGCTCATGTACCGCCATACATCGTCTCGTTTTATGTTAAGATAGTATACAATATTGTCAATACTATTGTCATCACGCTGGAGTTTGACTGTGAATACCACGCTTGTGGATGCCATTTGCGCCGCGCGCACGAAGCGCAATGCCGTGATCCTGGCGCATTATTATCAGCGGCCGGACGTGCAGGATATCGCTGACTTTGTCGGCGACTCGCTCGACCTCTCGCGCAAGGCAGCTGCCACGAATGCCGAGGTCATCGTTTTTTGCGGCGTGCATTTCATGGCCGAAACTGCCAAAATCCTCTCGCCCCAGAAAACGGTGCTGCTGCCCGATATCAACGCCGGTTGCCCGATGGCCAACATGCTCACCCGCCGCGAGTTGCTGGCGTTCAAAGCCCAACATCCCGGCGCCGCCTGCGTCGCCTATGTCAATTGTTCGGCGGAAATCAAGGCCGAGGTGGATGTCTGCTGCACCTCGGCCAATGCCGTCAAGGTGATTGAGACAATTCCCACCGATCGGCGCATCATTTTCGCTCCCGATCAAAGTTTGGGCGATTATGTCGCGCGCGTCACCAAACGCGACCTGGTCCTGTGGCCCGGCTTCTGCCCCACCCATCACCGTTTCTTGCGCCGCGACGTCGAGGAGCTGCGCGTGATGCATCCTGGCGCGCCTGTCTGCGTCCATCCCGAGTGCACCCGCGACATCGTTGATCTGGCCGATTTCGTCGGCAGCACTTCACAAATCCTGCGCTTCTGCCGTGAATCAGCCGCGCGCGAATTCATCATCGGCACCGAGACCGGCATCCTCCATCCACTGCGCGTGCAGAACCCCGCCAAAGTGTTTTATCCGCTGTCCGAACTCGGTTGGTGCTCAAACATGAAGCTGATCACGCTCGAGAAAATCCTCTGGGCGCTCGAGGACAATGTCCACGAAATCACGCTGGCGGAAGACATCCGCCAGCGCGCCCTGACCGCGGTGCAACGCATGATCGCCATCGGATAGTTTTTTTTGACAAAGAGTAAAACAGTTATAGAGCAGCGCGGACACAAACAATATATGGCCCTTATTCAAGAAGCGCGTTTCCGGGCTGTGTCCCCCTTTCCTAAAGGGGGTGACCGCACGTTGCGCGCAGCTGGGGGATTTCGCTATGCCTGCCTTCCTGCTTTTCCTAAAATCCCTCCTCCACCGTATTGCTGCTCCGCAACCAAACACCGAACACTGCAAACTGAAAACTGCAGCCATGCTTTCTGAACTACAGCGCGAGCGCCTGCTGATCCGCCGCATTGCCGCGCAGCCGCACGCGGCCGCCACCATCCGCGCATTCCAGCGCTTTGTGCTTGCGTATTATCGCGCGCATAAGCGCCCGCTGCCCTGGCGACGCACGCGGGATCCGTATCACATCGTCGTCGCGGAAATCATGTTGCAGCAAACCCAAGTCACACGCGTCGCAGAAAAGTATCCCATGTTCATCGCCGCCTTTCCCTCGTTCGCGGCGCTTGCCCGGGCCTCGCTGCGCGATGTCCTGCAGCTCTGGCACGGCATGGGCTACAATCGCCGTGCCCTCGCGTTGCAGCGTCTGGCGCAAGCTGTGCTGACCGAGCATAAGGGACACCTGCCCCGCACACCTGCGCAATTGCAGCGTTTGCCCGGCATCGGCAGGGCCACCGCCGCCTCGATCGCCGCCTTCGCGTTCAATCAACCAACCGTGTTCATTGAAACCAACATTCGCACGGTCTTTATCCATTATTTTTTCCCGCGCCGGCACGCAGTGCATGACGCTGAATTGCTCCCCTTGGTGGAGGCGACCCTCGACCGCACCAATCCGCGCCGTTGGTATAACGCGCTGATGGATCTCGGCACTTGGTTGAAGGCGCGCGGTTTCAGCAAGAACAGCCGCAGCGCCACCCATCGTCCGCAGCCAACGTTTGCCGGCTCAATGCGCGAGCTGCGCGGCAAGATTATTGCGCTATTGACCGCCGGCCCGGCGCGCTCCGCGGCGCAACTCGCCCGCCAGCTCGACGTCGTCCCGCCGCGCCTCAGTGCGTGTCTTGAACAACTCTGCGCCGAGGGCTTCTTGCGCCACCGCGCCGGCCGCTACGCGTTGGCGTAATTCGCACAAGGCATCCGGGTGCGTCGGCTGCTTGGAGTCCCGTCAAAGGCGCATGCGCGTCAACTTAACAAGAACATCTGTCCTGAACTTCCGCTATAAGAACGGGAGCCGCATTCCCTTGCGGCGATCCTGCCACGGGAGCCACCGGCGTAGAGCGCGCCGACAGGTAGGGCGGTCAGGCCCTTGACCGCCGCGGTCGTCGTTGCGCCATTGTAGCACCGGCGTGGGCGCGCATGCAGCACCGGCGGTCAGGGCCTGACCGCCCTACCTCACCCTCCGGCCACGCACGCGCAGGACCCCCAACAGATTTGGCCACGTCAGGTTCGCATTTTCCCCTATAGCGGAATTTCAGCAACATCTGTTGTAGATGCGGCTTGCAGCCGCCTAAGTTGACGCGCATGCGCCAACGGCGGGATAGCAGTACGCCAGTACGTTGGTGGCGCAGGAGGTAGTCGCGGAACGCCGTTCCGCGCTGGGCAGGAAAGTGGGAGCGGCCTCCGTGCCGCGAATCTGCGTAGTTGCTGCGACAGCGATTTTATCCGCAGATGTAGCAGATATCGCACATGTTTGAAGATGCCATAAACTGTTTTGTCGTTTGCAGGCAGCGCTGCCAGATGTCCGATCGCCGCCAGCACCGCACACCAAGCAGCCACGCTGGCGGTGTCTTCGCCGCACCAGCAACGGCAGTAGGATGCCCGCGCCAGGCACCTGTGGCTGAATGGTTCAGGTCACCCTCGCATGGCCCATTCTGCGCCGGGTTACCAGCGCGAGTGCAGCCGCCACCGTCAATGCTGGTTCAGGAATCGTGACGCAATACAGCTCGATGCCGGCGCCAGTGCCGAGATTGCGCGTGTACTGCTTGCTGGCGGCGTCATTCCAGTGTTCATGCACGCCCAGGCTGGCACACCGGACGCCGTCGCGCTCCGGGTCATAGACTTGGCCCGACGGCGGATTGGTTGCCTGCGCCGCTTCATGCAGGTAGAAGTCGCAGTAGTTCAGATCGACAGCGGCGGGAAATTCGGTGCGGAAGAAGTCCAGCGCCACTGAATCCACCGCCACACCGTCCTCCGCCAGGAAAATGCTGGATGGCCAGGCGTTGCTGAACGGCGCCGAAGTCCATTTCGGCCCGGGCACGCCGTTCACCAGTTTGCAGCCATAGAATGCATCAATGATGAACAGCATCGTCTTTTCACCGAGATCTTTGTGACCCAGAAAATCCGTAAAGGTCATATAGGTTGCCACCCCGCTGTCATTCGCATCAAAATAGTCGTGGTTGTTCATAGTCCAGTCGGCATAGATGCTGGTGGCGCCGTAGTAATTCTTGCCGCAAAACGTGATGCCCTGACCAACGTGGCCCTTGAGCACGGCCATGTTGATCACGTACCGGGCATTGAGGATACAGGTGGCGATGCCTTTTGCCAGACTGGTGTTGACCGAAAAAGGAATGGCATTGGTGAGATATGTGCTCTTGACCCGCCCGTCGTTGCCCGCGTTGTCAACAAAGACGACCGCGGGGAATTGCGCGTGGCACTTGCTGTAGATATTATCCGTAATGAACCGGCTGGGCTCACAGACGCTGATATTGCTTTGAACGACCCCGGCGTTGTTGATGAGTTGCCTGAGGAGGGCGAGCACAAGATGCGGCGAGGCGTTGATGTTGTTGTTGTTCGCATGGCTGCTGGTGTTGTTCATGTTGATCTTGATGGCGATCGTCTCACCGGGTGTATAGCCAATGTCGCCGCGGCCTTTGCGCTGATTGAATCCCCTGAACAGCCGGTCCCAGCTTTGTGTATCCGTGCCCGCAGCGCCCGCGCCGCGCAGGCAGACCGCCAGCATATTGTCAATGGCACTCTGGCTGTTGCAGGCATCGTCCCACCAGCTGCCGGTCGCGTTCCACGTGGCCGCACCCGGGTCACGCACCCAGACAACGCGGCCGGGGCACACGCCTTTCGCCACGCCCATTGGGCTGTTGGGCAAATCGGTCGAGATAAAGCCCGCGTACGCATCCGGCACCGGCGGCAACACGCACCAGCCGGCAACGCCAACAGCGAACGCAACCAGCAGATGCCGGCTTCCTTTCGCAACCTTGTTCTTCATGATTTCCGACGCGGTTTCTTGGTTGCGGCCGGCACCGGTAGCTTCACAAACGGCGCAGGCAGCAAGGTTGCCAGACTGGTCAGCGTGTACTCGCCGCGCGCATTGGCTTGGATCACCAGCATGGCCGGCCCGAACTCGCTCAGCACTTGGCGGCACAGTCCGCACGGTATCGCCAATGCATGGTCGTCGTAAACCACCGCCACTGCGCAGATTTGCCGCGCGCCAGCGGCAATTGCACTCAGCGCTGCCACCCGCTCGGCGCAGACCGTTGCGCCATACGACGCGTTTTCCACATTGCAGCCGCCATGGATTGTGCCGCCGGCCGTCAGTACGGCCGCGCCCACACGGAATTTTGAGTACGGCGCATAGGCCGCCACGCGCGCCGCACAGGCGGCGCGAACCAGACGCATGATGATACGCTTCTCTATGGTTGTTTTCACGGTGCCAGTCGGTCGGTTTGTCATGGGTCACCTTACGTTACGGTTGATTCATATCTTCTCATTGTACTATAATTTCGGATTTGCTATACTGTTATACTCTTCGTATATTGCACATTAAACCGGATTGTTATGAAAACGATTACTCCTGTGAATGGTATGCGCATCACCGAAAGTGTGCGCCTGCGTCCCGGCACCTATTTTCTGCCGGACGGCCTGACCATCGCCGCAGATCATGTCACGGTGGATGGCCGGGGCGTGCATTTGGTCGGCCCGGGTGGCCACGGCACCGGTGTGACGCTGCGCCGCCGCACGCATGTCACCGTGACCGGCCTTGCCCTGTCATATTATTATTTTGGCATCGCCGCTTATCAGTGCCGCGCCTTGACTGTGCGCGACCATACCGTGCGCGCAACCGCCGCCGTGCCGTCCGACACCATGCTCCTCGACATCTGGGTGCCGCGCAAGAGCGCCTACAGCACCGCGTTGCTGTTTGAGCATGTGCGCGACAGCGTGATTGCCGGCAATGACGTGCAGCACAACATGAACGGGATTGGCATGTACGACTGTACACACATGACGGTCCAGCGCAATTATGCTTCTTATGCCGCCGGTTTCGGCATTCAGTTGAACGGGACCAGCGACTCGCTGTGTGAAGACAACAGCGCTGATTTTTGCTGCCGCTATGCCGTGCAGAAGCCGGGGCGCGGGATTGCCCGTCAGGGCATGATCGGCGCGTATGCGGTCGGGTTCTTAATTGTCAATGGCGCCAACCGCAATGTGTTTCTGCGCAATTATGCGCGGGCCTGCGGCGATTGTTTCTTCTTGTGCTCATTTGAAAACACGGCCGGGCGGCGCGCCGATGACAATCGCTTCGAAGACAATGACGGGTCGAATTCCGCCGGCATTGCCTTTGAAGCCACCTTCGCGCGCGGCACGATTTTCCGCAACAACCGCGCCAACTACAGCAAGTATGGCTTCTGGCTCGGCTACTCGTGGGACAGCGTCCTTGAAAACAATTTTGCCATCGGCAGCCTTCTGGCTGGAATTGCGGTCGAAAACGGCCGGCAGTCCGTCGCGCGCGGCAATGATTTGCAGGCCGGGATGCATGGCATTCTGCTCTGGTCGGATTGGTCGCACACGCAGTATGAGACCTCCGGCCCAGGCGCGCAAACCAGCGCGGATTGGCTGATCGAACAGAACATCCTGCTGCGCAACCAGACCGCCCTGCGCATTGCCGCGGAGCAAGACCAAGGCACCGTCCCGCTCCCGGCCTCACAGCGTAGTATGCGCAAGCGCAGGCCGCATGACCATCGCATCGCCTTCAACACTATTCAGAACAATCGCATCGGCGTTGACCTTGTCAAGTGCGACCGGACGCAACTGCGCCACAATACGTTTTACCAGAACACCGACGATAATCTGCGCACCGACGACTGCACCGCGGTTGAATTGGCCTACAATCCCGGCACGGCCGGCGCGTATCTGTGAAGAACCACGTGACACGCTTCTGTACAAGTCCCAGTTCCGGTGACTCTGACCTCCCCACCGGCCTTGAGCCGGTGGAAGGAAAGATTAGTAAGAGCACAGGCGGCGTGTTTCTTCAATCTCATTCACCCACGGCGCAAGGCCGTGGGGGTCTCTGCGCACCCGCCTGCAACTCGCTTGGTTCCGCGTAAATCGTTAGTATTGTTTTTAGCTCTGCCCTTTGGCGGCGTCACCCATGATCATTGATAAGTGATCCTAACAACTGCCTTATTTGCCACCGGATTTGACCGCCAGTTCGATTTCGCCGCGTTTCTCGCTGATCGCTACCGTGGCGCCATCCGGAATTTCACCACCGACAATTTTCCGGCCAATCTGTGTTTCGAGCGTGCGCTGAATATAGCGCTTCAACGGCCGCGCGCCAAACGCGGGATCATAGGCGTTTTTCGCAATCCGTTCGCGGGCCGCGTCCGTAATGGTCAACGCGATGCCATGCACACTCAGGCGCGCACGCAACTCGGTCAACTGCAACTCGACAATCTGCTCGAGCTCCGCCAGCGTGAGCGGCTTGAACACGACGGTCTCATCCACGCGATTCAAGAACTCCGGGCGGAATTCGCGCCGTAGCAGCGTCATCACCGCCTCCTTGACGCGTTCCGGGATTTCATCGCCTTGAATGCCCTCCAGCAGTTGCTGGCTGCCAATATTCGAGGTCATGATGATGACCGTGTTCTTGAAGTCCACCGTGCGCCCTTGCGCGTCCGTCAAACGGCCGTCATCCAGGATTTGCAGCAGCGTATTGAAGACGTCGTGATGCGCTTTTTCGATTTCGTCAAACAGCACCACGCAGTACGGCCGCCGCCGCACCGCCTCGGTCAACTGCCCGCCTTCTTCATAGCCGACATAGCCGGGCGGCGCGCCGATCAAGCGCGCGACGGCATGCTTCTCCATGTATTCCGACATGTCAATGCGCACCATGTTCTCCTCGGAATCAAACAGCGCCTGCGCCAAGGCGCGCGACAATTCCGTCTTGCCCACGCCGGTCGGTCCGAGGAAAATGAACGAGCCAATCGGCCGTTTGGGATCCTTCAATCCTGAACGCGCGCGAATGACGGCGTTCGCCACCGCATCCACGGCCTCGTTCTGGCCGATCACGCGCCGGTGCAACTCGTCATCAAGGTGCAGCAACTTTTCGCGCTCGCCTTCCATCAGGCGCATCACGGGAATGCCGGTCCAACGGCTGACAATCGCCGCAATTTCCTCTTCGGTCACCTCCTCGCGCAGCAAGGCGGTGCTGCTCTGCTCCTTGCTTTCAGCCTCTTTCAACTGCTTTTCCAGATTGACCAACGTGCCATACTTCAACTCGGCGGCCTTGTTGAGATCATACCTGCGCTCGGCCTGTTCGATCGCCAGGCGGGTCTGCTCAATCTGCTCGCGCAAGGCGCGCAAGTGGTGGATCGCGCCCTTTTCCTTATCCCATTGCGCGCGCAGCGTGGTTTGCTGCTCACGCGCCTCGGCCAGCTCTTTTTTGAGCGTGTCAAGCCGTTTGCGCGACGCCTCGTCCTTCTCTTTTTTTAGGGCTTCCTGCTCGATTTCGAGTTGCATCACCCGGCGCGTCACTTCGTCCAATTCGGCCGGCATCGAGTCAATCTCGGTGCGCAGTGTCGCGCCGGCTTCATCGACCAGGTCAATCGCCTTGTCGGGCAGAAAACGGTCGCTGATGTAGCGCTGGCTCAACACCGCCGCGGCCACCAGCGCGCTGTCTTGAATGCGCACGCCATGATGCACTTCATAGCGCTCGCGCAACCCGCGCAAAATCGAAATCGTGTCCTCGACCGACGGCTGATCAACATACACCGGCTGGAAGCGCCGTTCGAGCGCAGCGTCTTTCTCAATATATTTGCGATATTCGTCCAGCGTGGTCGCGCCAATGCAGTGCAGCTCGCCGCGCGCCAGGAGCGGCTTGAGCAGATTGCCGGCATCCATGCTGCCTTCCGCGCGGCCGGCGCCGACAATGTTGTGCAACTCATCAATGAACAAAAGGATGCGCCCGTCCGACGACTGGATTTCCTTGAGGACGGCTTTGAGCCGCTCTTCGAATTCGCCGCGGAATTTCGCGCCGGCGACGAGCGCGCCCATGTCCAGCGCGAAAATTGTCTTTTCCTTGAGCGACTCGGGCACATCCTGCTGCAGAATCCGCCGCGCCAGCCCTTCCACGATCGCGGTCTTGCCCACGCCCGGCTCGCCAATCAGCACCGGGTTGTTTTTCGTGCGCCGTGACAGCACCTGCACCACCCGCCGGATTTCCTGATCGCGCCCGATCACCGGATCAATCTTGCCTTTGCGCGCTGCATCCACCAAATCAACGCCATACTTTTGCAGCACATCAAACGTGCCTTCCGGATGGGGATTGTCCACCCGCTGGTTGCCGCGCACGGCGGTCATGGCCTTGAGCAGGCGCTCGTGGGTCAAGCCAAACTGGCGCAAGAGCCGGCCAACCGGCGTGCGATCGCGCTCGTCAACCATTGCCAAAAGAATGTGCTCGACGCTGACATACTCGTCTTTCAGATTCTTGGCGCACTGCTCGGCCGCGGTCAATAATTGTTGCAGCCGCGGCGCCATGTAGATCTGCCCGGCGCCGCCCCCGCTCACCCGCGGCAGCTTGTCGAGTTCGCGCGCAAGTGCCTCGCGCAGCGTCTTCGGGGCAATGCCCGCCCGCTCCAGCAACAAGCCTGCCAGGCCATCCTGCTGATCCAACAAGGCCGCCAGCAAATGCTCGCCGTCAATCTGTTGTTGCCCGCGCGTCGCCGCCACTTCCTGCGCCTCCACCAAGGCATTCTGCACGCGTTCCGTAAACTTGTTTGTATTCATATTGTCAGCTCCTCGCGCTATTGAATGCAAGAACAATACCACTCATTATACACAACCAGGCCAGGTCGCGCCAATGATTTTTCTGTAACCGGCTGGCACACCTGCGCCATTCTGACCGGCGCCGCCATCGGTCGCCCGGGATCAGAAGCTTGAGCAAAAAGTAAAAGAGGCCATCTGCAATCAACCGACAATGTCGATTGCTCCTGCACTCATTTACTCTTTGTCTAAAGTCTGTTGCAAGGCGGTTGTGCCGCCCCCGCAAAAATAGTATACTTTTGGCATGATATATTCAATGACAGGCTATGGCACAGGACATGCGACGGCGCGGGCGGCGCGGGTGGATATCGAGATGCGCAGCGTCAACAGCCGCTTCCTGGATGTGCGCTGCACCTTTCCCAAGGAATGCAACGCGTTTGAGTCAGTCGCGCGCGATCTGGTGCAGGCCGCCGTGACCCGTGGGCAAGTCAGCGTCTATCTCGCGGTCACCCTCACCGGCGATGCCGGCAAGTTGCGCGTCAATGAAGCGTTGGCGCGCCAGACGGTACAACAATTGCGTCACTTGGCCAAGCACCTGCGCTTGGACGACACCATGACGGTTGACACGCTGATGCGTATTCCCGGTATTATCGCCGCGGCTGACCTAGGCACGCAAACAACTGCGCTACAGCCGGCATTTGAAAAGGCGCTGCGCGCCGCGTTAAAGCGGCTCTTACAGACGCGCGCCAAAGAGGGCGCCGCCTTGGTTGCCGATCTGCAGCGGCGCATGGCCGCCGTGCAGACCGCGCTTGCCGCCGTGCAGTGCCAGGCGCCCGATGTTGCCAAACGTTTTCAGGAGCGGCTTACCAAGCGCCTGCGCGACGCCCAAGCCGCCGCCAGCATCGAGTTTGATGCCGTGCGCGTCCTGACCGAAGTCGGCGTCTTCAGCGAGCGCACGGACATCGCCGAAGAATTGACCCGCATCAGCTCACACCTCGCGCAAATGCGCGCCACGCTCAGCAAGGGCGGCGGCATCGGCAAGCGCCTCGATTTTTTGTTGCAGGAGCTCCACCGCGAGACGACCACGATCGGCAACAAAGCCAATTGCGCCGGTATCTCGCGCCACGTCGTCCAGCTCAAAGAAGAACTCGAAAAAATGCGCGAACAGGCGCAGAATATCGAGTAATCGCTGCTGTCCCCCAGATTTCATCATTTTGTAATGTGCCGCACGCTATACTACCGCGTTAGTATTGTTACTGTAATCTAGCTTATGACCCCTACGACGTATACATCATATTTTACCATCGGGCTCGACAGCGGCACGCAATCCACCAAGGCCGTGCTGATGGATGTTCGCACGGGCCGCGTCGCCGCCTCCGCCTCGGCCAACTATCCGTTGTACGAGAAAGCCGACGGCACGCGTGAGCAAGACCCGGCCGATTGGATCGCCGCGGTCACGACCACGATTCGTGCCGTCGTCCGCGCCGCCAAGCTGCAGCCCGCACAGGTACTCGGCATTGGCGTCTCCGGGCAGCAGCACGGCTTCGTGCCGCTCGACAAGAACGGCCACGTGTTGCGCCGCGCGAAACTATGGAACGACACGTCCACCCAGGCGCAATGCGAAGAACTGGTCGCCGCCATGGGTGGATTGCAGACGACCATCGCCGCGATCGGCAATGCCATCCCGCCCGGTTTTACCATTTCCAAGATTCGCTGGTTGAAGGAGCGCGAGCCGGCCCGTTACGCAAAGCTCGCGCTGATTCTGTTGCCGCACAACTATATCAACTATTGGCTGACCGGCGTGGCAGCGATGGAGCCTGGCGATGCTTCCGGCATGGCCATGTATGATGTCGCCCGGCGCGGGTGGTCGGCGCCGGCCCTGCGGGCGTTGGATCCGCAGCGCGATCTGCGCGCCTGCCTGCCTCCGCTACAGGAGTCACACGAAATCGTCGGCACCCTGCGGCCGGCGGTTGCACGCAGCTTGGGCTTGTCCACCACCTGCATCGTCGCCACCGGTGGCGGCGACAATATGATGGCGGCGATTGGCACGGGCAATGTGCGTGAAGGCATTGTCACGGCCAGTTTGGGCACGTCCGGCACCGTCTTCGCGTTTTCCAACAAACCGGTGATTGACGATCATGCCGGCGAGATCGCCGCGTTTTGCAGCAGCACCGGCGGCTGGTTGCCGCTCTTGTGCGTGATGAATTGCACCGTCTCGACCGAGCTGGTGAAAGCCGCGTTTGGCTTGAGCACGGCGCGCCTGACCGCCTTGGCCAAACGCACTGCGGCTGGCTCTGACGGGCTGATCCTGCTGCCCTACTTCCGCGGCGAGCGCAATCCGAATGTGCCGCACGGCAAAGGCGTGGTGCTGGGTTTGACGCCTTTGAATTTCACACCGGCGCATTTCTGCCGCATGGCCATGGAAGGCGCGGCCTTTAGCATGAAGTATGGCCTCGAACAATTACGGGCGCACCATGTGCCGCTCGAACAAATTCGCTTAACTGGCGGCGGTTCGAAGAACGCCTTTTGGCGGCAACTGTGCGCCGATGTGTTCGGCGTCGAATGCCGCACGCTGCAGTATGAAGAGTCGGCCGCGCTGGGCGGCGCGCTCCAAGCGCTGTGGGCACATGCCTGCGTGCGCGACGGCCTGCATCCCATCAGTGTCTGGACCGACAAGTTCGTCAAACTGGGGCGCGCGCACCACCGGCCGCATGCGGCCGCCACCGCCGTGTACCGCGCGGTGTACGCGCGTTACCGTCAGCTCGATCACGCGGTCCGACCGCTTTTTATCGCCTAAGCAGGAGCCTTTATGCAACGAGTCAGCATTGTCATTCTCTATTTGCTCATCATTGGTCTGACGGCGGTCGTCGCCCAGTTGTGGACGAGCGCACCGGATGCGACCGTGGCGTTGGTAGATGAGGACGTGCGTGTGTTGCGCCAAGAGCTGCGCGAGGTGCGCAATGATGTCAAGGAACTTGGCTACAAAACACTGCAGCAGCAGGCCGCACTCAATCGCCTCGATGCGGAGTTCGTCTTGCGCGCAAGCGCCAGTCCGGCCGTGAGCGCACCCGCCGATCCAACCATTACCGCCGTGGATACCATCGCAACCCTGGCCACCACCGCCACCGTGCACATGGCAGCCAGCGCGACGCCGGCTGGCGCCGCGCCGGCACTGCCCGCGCCGCCTGCCGCACAAGAACCATCGTTGTCGTCGCTGGTGGATGACGTTATGGCAGCCGCAGATGAGAATGTGGCAGAGGCCGAGGCCGGGAGCGATGCGCGCAAAAGCGTCGTCTTTTCAACAACGACAACCGGCACCTACATGCGGGAAGGCAGCGCGGCCGCCGCCACTCTCATCGCAGATGTGGTCGCTACCGCCCAACAAGTTTTTGCCGCCACGCACGCGCCGCAGACCACAGCGACGGACAGCATCTTGGCCCGCATGGATATCGCGGATCTTGTCTCAACTGCCGCGGCGCCTGCGACGATGGCCACCTTGCTCGACACCATAGCGACCAAGACCGCTGAAGTTGCCCGGGTTATTTCGGGCGCGCGCGCCGCGTTGCAGGACGCCATCGAGCGCGCACCGCAACCGGCGGCGCAAGCGCGCAGCACCGCTGTTGATGGTGCCGACCAAGCCCTGCCCGGCGCCACGCCACGCACGTCAACGCGCGCCGGTACCCGCGCCGCCGGCCCCGGTTATGTCATTGACTTGAGTCGTGTCGCGGCCACCTCGATTACTGTGCGCGCCGCCGCCCGCGCCACCAATGCGCCCGCCCGCCGCGCCGCGATCGAGATCACCCCCGATGACTTGGCTCCCGCGCGCGACGCGACGCCGCCGCGCAGCGCCACCGCCCGCGCGGCCACGCCGGCTGCGCCCGCCACCACGCCAACCAAGCCCACGCGCGTAACGTCGGTGCCCTCGATCTCGGCCGAGCCGGACGCCGCCATCCAGCCGCGCCCCTCGCGCCGCGCCCGTGCCGAACAAGCCCAGGCCGCCATGGATGTCACGCTGAATCTCACCGATCGCCTCGTGCCGGGCGCCACTGGCCAGGACGGGCGCCCGGTCACGATGTCCGATATCATGGATGTCGATGCACGCAAAACCGACGCCAACCCGCCGGCTGAACAATAATCACGTACTCATCTGTCACGCACACCTTACTCTATGCACACTGCCAGGATCTACATGACCACACGCCATCTCTGCCTGCTGATTGCCGCCTGCACTACCACCAGTTTTGCCGCGACCAAAGAACTTGCCTTCTCGTTTGACCCGTCGCGCTTGACGACGGAAGCGCGCGGTGCCCAGACGCTCTTTCGCTATAAAGACCCCACCTGCAGGTATGTTGAGCATGCCACCGGCGCACCGGTCCTGCCCTGCGTCGAATTTTATGTCGTCATGCCGAAAGGCGCACAGTACAAGACCTGCCGCGTGCAGGCCAGTGCCCAGTCGTATCGCGGCACGTACAAAGTCTTCACCCGCACGGTCGTGCGCGGCACCCAATCGGCCCGCAGATTTCCGCCGAATGTGATCGAATTCGTCGGCCATCGCAATGTGCGCGGCTATCGCGTCTTCGCCTTCCGCGCCTATCCGGTAAGCTGCCAGCCGGCTGATGGTTCGGTCGCGCGCGTGCTGCAGACCAAAATCGCGATCGATTTTGTGCAGCCCGCCATGCCCGCCAAGTATGCCCCGGCCAACCCGGCGGTCGTCGCCGCCCTCAAGAAAGTCGTCATCAATCCGGATGACATTGAGCCGCTGACCCAGTCCGACGAAACCAACGAGGCACTCGCTGCCGGCGCCAGTTATGGCGCGCGTGTCTTGGCGACCCGCGATGTCTTCGCGACGGACATTACCCCGCGCGCCACCGCCCGTAACGATGCCGGCACTGATTTCTTCAGCTTATTGGAAGACAATGTCTACATCAATGAGGAAAACGACATTGTCTATGCGCCCATTCGCTTCTAACCCCGCTGACCATCCATGAAGGCCCACATTTTTGTCACGTTGAAGCAAGATGTGCTTGACCCGCAGGGCAGCACGGTGCAGCGCTCGCTGCAGCAAATGGGCTACGCCAATGTCGCATCCGTGCGGATCGGCAAGTTCATGGAAGTCGAGCTGACCGGCACCGATCCTGAAAACGTCGCCGCCCAAGTCGACGAGATGTGCCGCAAGTTGTTCGTCAATCCGAACATCGAAGAATACCGCTTCGATCTGCGCTGACACACGCTGCCTATCTTATATCTCAAATTTCAAATCTGAAATTTCACATCTCGAATCCCCCCCATGCCACGCCTCTCTGTTGCCGTTGTCGTCTTTCCGGGCTCAAATTGCGATTACGACTGTTTCTGGGCCGCTTCGCAATGCCCGCACTGCCGCGTCCAGTATGTGTGGCACAAGGACGCAAACCCCGGCCGGTTTGATGTCATCATCCTGCCAGGCGGCTTCTCCTATGGTGATTATTTGCGCTGCGGCGCCATCGCACGTTTCTCGCCGGTCATGCAGGCCATCGTCGCACATGCGCATCAAGGCCGGCCGCTGCTGGGCATTTGCAACGGCTTTCAGATTCTCTGCGAAGCCGGCTTGCTGCCCGGCGCGCTGTATCGCAACAACACACTCACCTTCATCTGCGAACACGTCTACCTGCGCGTGGAAACCACGGCCTCGGCCTTCACCCGCAGCTGCAGTCCGCAACAGGTGCTCAACATTCCTATCGCGCATGGCGAAGGCCAGTACTTCGCCGATGATGCAACCCTGCAGCAGCTCGAAGAGCGCGGCCAGGTTGCCTTCCGTTACTGCTCGCGCGCGGGTGACCCCGCCGCGCAGTTCAATCCCAATGGCTCGCGCCACAACATTGCCGGCATTCTCAATGCCGCCAAAAATGTCTTGGGAATGATGCCGCATCCGGAGCGCGCCATGGATGCGCGGCTTGGTTCATGTGACGGCCAGGTTATTTTCCGGAGTTTGCTCGACGCGGTCAGCGCCTGAAGCCGTTGTTCGCACGCGCGCGACGGCAGGGCCCTACTGCTGCAGCCCGGTCAGCGCGCGCCGCACCACATCCTCGACCGCCACGTCGTCGCCCGCCGCACTAATCACCCGTTTGACCGAGGCGTAGGCGTCGACATTGCGATAGCCCAGCGCCACCAGCGCCAGGACCGCATCATGCAACACTTTGCCGCCCGTTCCGCTGGCTGTCTGCGTCTGATCCGCGGCGATCGCCAGATCCGAAATGCGATCCTTCAATTCGACAATAATGCGCTCGGCTGTCTTCTTGCCGACGCCCTTTATGCTCGACAAGCGCTTGACATCCTCGGCCACAATCGCGGCCCGCAGGCTGACCAGCGGCAAGCCGCTCAGAATGCCGATGGCGGTGGCCGGCCCGATCCCGCTGACGGCCAGCAATTGTTCGAACAACTGCCGTTCCTCGGCCCGGCTGAAGCCGTATAACAGCTCGGACTCTTCGCGCACATGGTGATACGTGATCACCCGCGCACGCTGGCCGATCACCGGCAAATCTTCATAGGTATTGAGCGTGATGAAAATCTCATAGCCAACGCCGCCGGCATTGAGCACGACGCGCATCGGTTGCTTCTCTTCCAGAATGCCGTCCACAAATGCGATCATGGCATGCGCTCCTCAATGCGCCGGGTGTGGGCATGACACAGGGCGATGGCCAGCGCGTCGGACGCGTCGTCCGGCTCGATCGGCGCGCGCAGATTCAGCAAGGTCATGACCATCGCCGCCACTTGCGCTTTGGTGGCACTGCCGCGCCCGACCACCGCTTGCTTCACGCGCCGCGGCGCATATTCGACAATCGGCACGCCCGCCCGCGTCAGCGGCAGCATCGCCGCACTGCGCGCTTCGCCAATGCGCAAGACCGCCAGTGCATTTTTGAAGAAAAACTGGCTCTCGACTGCCGCCGCGTCTAGCGCATACTCCTGCGTCAGCTTGGCGATGCCATCATAAATGCGCACGTGACACTCCCACACGGACAGCCGCGCCGCATTCCGGATCGCGCCGTACTCAACGCAGGCGATGCGCGGGCCATCCACGCGCACAATGCCATAGCCGGTGCTGCGTGTGCCCGGATCAATGCCGATCACCAGCATGGCGCTCAGGGCTCGGACAAGGAGAAATCCGTCGCCGGCGCTTGCTCCAGCACCTCGACGTAATACTTATCGCGCAGATGCAGCAGGTACTCCTCGTAGACGGACGCCAGTTTCTGATTGAACAGTTTGGCATAGATGTCGTCGTACGCTTCGGCTTCGGTCAGCACCCGGCCGGCGCGCTTGCGGTCAATGTAGACGAGGTGAAAGCCATAGCGGGTCGGGACAATGCCGCTGAATTCACCCGGATGCAGTTTGAACGCGGCCTGCTCAACGGGCGCCATGTCCTCGCCGAAGTAGCCTTCGCTGACCAATCCCCAATCACCGCCCTGCGCGCGTTTCGGGTCGTCTGAATATTGACGTGCGAGCTGTTGAAAATTGCCGCCGGATTGTAGTTCCTTTTGAATGGCGCGCGCACGCAGCAAGGCGGTCTTGGCATCCGGCTTGTTCTTGACCAGAATCTGATACATGTGGACTTGCGCCGGCTGCGTAAACTCATCCAGGTGCAGTTGGTAGTAGTCGTGCAGCTCGCCGGGCAGGACCGTCACGCGGCGCGCAACTTTGTCCTGAAACAGAACCTTGACCTTCAGGTCATCGTTAATCGTGCTGCGCAGCTCATCCATCGTTAATCCCTGTTGATCAAGAAACGACTGGAAGTCTTCCGGGGTGGCATAACGTGCGCGATACTCATCGACTTTCTTGTCAATCTCGATTTCCGGCATGGTCAGTTCCTGTTCCTTGGCTGCCGCGGTCAGCAGTTTGCGGTCAATCAACTGCTTGAGCGCGTCGCGCCGGACGCGTGCCATTTCACGGGTGACCTCTTCCGGCGGCAGTCGTTCAGCCAGCTGCTGCTGATACGGCGCCAGCACACGATCAAGCTCGATCGAGGTAATTGCATCATTGCCGACGTTGGCGACGATCCGGCTGACCCGGCCGGGTGGCACCTGCGCCGGGAGCAACGACGCCAGCAGCACGAGCGCCAGCGCCGCGCCGGCGCAGTTACAGACGGCTGTGTACCAATTCCTGGATGACACGTTCATTGCGAATCACCTTGTACTTGTTAGTGAGCGAGGCCAGCAGCTCTTCATATAACGCGCGCTCGCGCTGCTGCTCCAACAGATTGCGAATTTCGTCATGGGCTTCCTGCAACGAACGGCGGCGGGCCGGAATACGGTCGGTCAATTGAATAAGGTGCAGCCCAAACTCGGTTGCGACGATGGCGGAAATCTCGTTGCGTTCGAGCGCGAAGGCTGCGGTCTCAAAGGCCGGCGCCATCTGTCCGCGCGCAAAAAAGTCCAAGTCGCCTCCTTTGGCGCGCGACGGACAGCTGGACTCCTGCGCGGCCACCTGCGCGAAATCTTCGCCTTCCATCACCCGCCGCCGCAACCCCTCGATTTTCTGCCAGGCGTTGCTGCGTTCGGCCGGCAAGGCGTTCGCCTGCACTTCCACCAGAATGTGGCGCACACGAATCCGTTCGGGCAGGCTGAACTCCTGGGCATGCTGCGCATAGTACTCTTTGATCGCGTCCTCGCTGACACGGCTGCGCGCCGCAATCGTGGCCTCGTACAGATAGCGCATCTTGACCTGCGCCACCGCGTCATCGAGGTCGCGCAGATATTGCGGATTATCCGCATAATCTTCCTGCATGGCCGCGTGGGCCAGCACCCGATTGTTGATCA
>Ga0268280_1000884_pt1 | contig 22076 bp, 29 predicted proteins | sample saktaG_9_FD_190139 | JGI IMG/M metagenome (GOLD analysis project Ga0268280, IMG submission 190139) | Saline water microbial communities from Sakinaw Lake, British Columbia, Canada - sak_2011_5_24_40m | ecosystem: Environmental > Aquatic > Non-marine Saline and Alkaline > Saline ... | reverse complement strand
TATATCTCCTGATGAATATGATCCAGCGAAATTATTGAGGGGGTTCAAAACATTTGCAAAAGAACCTGAAAAGTTAGCGGCCCAATTTTTAAGAGGTAGAACTATTCCTTATTTGGGTTCGGTTGGCTTGATAGATACCCATAAACAAGGTGATCAAACATTGGGTTATACTATTCCAACTGATTCGAAATCGCCAAATAAAGATTCTGGAATGAGATTAGATTATATTTTTTGCTCTCCTGATTGGAAAGTTAACCGAGCTTCTATTGTTAAAAATAGATATACTGAAAAAGCATCTGATCATTATCCTGTTGTAGCACATTTGCAACTAGGAGATAAATAAAAGAGGTTCAAAATTATAAGAGCAGATGCAGGGGCCATTTACAAGTTAAAATGAAATCAATTAAAGCGATAATATTGGATATTGGTGGGGTAATGATTCTCGGAGATAATCTTGATACCCATTACCAGAAAATGTGTAAACATCTTGGACTAGATTATGAAAAGTTTATGGAATCAAGAAAGAGACATATAATGTCTGCTGCTAAAAATAAAATTTCAGGAAAAGTAATGATTAGGCTTATTGCTAAGGAAATGAATCTGCCTTATGAAAAACTCTTGGTAAACTGGATTAAATACAAGAAAGAGTCTATAGAGAAGAATGTAGAATTAGAAAAGATGGTTAAAAAACTAAAAAGGCAAGGGTATGTTGTAGGTTCTTGTTCTAATGTTATAGACATACACCAAAAAGCTTGTAAGGAGAAGGGAATTTATGATGTTTTTAAATTTAATTTATTCTCTTTCAAAGAAAAATGTAGCAAACCAGATGTAAGAATATATAAAATCCTATTAAAAAAGCTCAAGCTTGAAGCTAAGCAAGTAGCTTTTATAGACGATTATCAAATATGCTTAGATGGAGCAAGGAAAGTAGGAATTAATACTATCCGATTTAAAAATAATAAGCAGTTATTCCAAGATTTAAATAAACTTGGAGTTAAAGTAAAGTGAAGAAGGCAAGAATTAAAAACCCGGTTTGCTATTCTTCTTCAATAAGAGGAGCGGAAGGACTATCAAGGGAGTCACCAGAATCATCTTTTCTTTTTTTATTAAAAAAAGATGAATCCCCCCTATTTTCACTACTGATTATATCATAATTAGGCATGCTGAGTAGAGGTTAAACTAATATATAAAGGTTATGAAGAGCAAAATGGCAAAAAAAGTTAAAAATCAACAACGAAAAGAACTAAGAAAAGCTAATTTTAAAGAAAACTTTAGTATTTATTTAACTTTCTTAAAAAAATATAGATGGCTCTTTGTTCTATTAATATTTATAGTACTTGTTCATGAAACAAAACAAATATTAGATAAATATTTGTTTAAAATTGCAATAGATAAATCTACAGCATTTATTGCAGGAACCTTAGCTCTTCCAGCACTTATGAAAATTCTTGTAATAGTCGGATTAGTTTTATTAGTTACTGCAATTATAAGTATTTTTACAAATTGGTTCAAGTTGCATTTTATTAATAAATTAGAAGCGGGCCTTATATTTGATTTAAAACAAAGATATTTTAAGCATATTATAGGGTTGGATCATAAATTCTATAGTTCACATAAAACCGGAAGTCTGATTTCTAGATTAACAAGAGGGGCAGGGGCAATGGAAAGGCTTACAGATGCAATTATTTTTGAATTTGCTCCCTTAATTCTACAATTTGTTATTTTAGTTATATCTCTTCTTTATCTGGATAAGGTTTCTGCTTTAATAGTTTCAATTACATTTTGTCTTTTCCTTGCTTTTAGCTTAACTTTACAAAAAAAGATTGATGGACTAAATTTAATAGCCAATAATGCAGAGGATGTAGAAAAAGGGAATATAGCAGATATTTTTACTAATATAGACTCAATAAAATACTTTGGTAAAGAAAATTTTATAAAAAATAAATACGAAAAATTAAGCTTTGATACTCAAACTAAAACTTATGATGCCTGGAGCGTTTGGAGAGTAGTAAGTGCCGGACAAAGTCTTATTCTTGGATTAGGCACTATTGCACTTTTATTCTTTTCATTCAAAAGCTTTTTAGCTGGAACACTATCACTTGGAACATTAACTTTTGTTTATACTACTTATATTTCTATAATTGGACCCTTATACGGATTTGTACATGGAGTTAGAAATGTATCAAGGTCCATGACTGACTTCCAAGACTTATTTGAGTACGGGAAAGCTGAGAGCAGTATAAAAGATAAACCTAATGCAATAGACTGTGATATCAAAAAAGGAGAAGTTTTATTTGATAATGTAAATTTTAGTTATGATAGCAGGAGAATACTTAAAAACTTTACATTAAAGATACCTAAAAATAAAAAAATAGCCTTTGTTGGACATTCAGGTTCTGGAAAGACAACCCTGGTTAAATTGCTTTATAGATTATATGATATTAATTCTGGAGCAATAAAAGTAGATGGAACTGATGTTAGAGATTTTAAACATGAGTCCCTGAGAAATGAAATGGCCATAGTTCCTCAAGAATGTGTTTTGTTTGATGACAGTGTTTATAATAACATTGCCTTTTCAAATCCAAAGGCTAGCAGAAAAGAGGTTCTTGATGCTATTAGGTTTGCACAGCTAGATAAAATTATAAGTAAGTTCCCAAATAAAGAAGACACTATTGTTGGAGAAAGGGGAGTTAAACTTTCTGGCGGAGAAAAACAAAGGGTTTCAATTGCTAGAGCTATACTTGCAAATAAAAGGATACTTGTTCTAGATGAAGCTACTTCAAGTTTAGATTCTGAAACTGAATATGAAATTCAAAGAGATTTAGCTAGATTAATGGAAGGAAGAACCTCTATTGTAATTGCACATAGACTTTCAACAGTTATGCATGCTGATTTAATTGTAGTTTTAAAAGAAGGGAGAATAGTTCAAATGGGCAAACATAATCAATTAATAAATCAATTGGGCGAATACAAAAAGCTTTGGAACCTGCAGAAAGGCGGGTATCTGAAAGATTAGAAATGATTAAAATAAAACCGAACCGAGTATTTATAATTGGAACAATGGGTAGTGGAAAAACTACCTTAGCTAAGAGTATAGCTAACAAACTAGGAATAAAACATAATTCCCTTGATGATATTTACTGGACTCGTAAGTATACTAAAAAAAGAAGTCCTGAAAAAAGAGAACGATTAGTTAAAAAAATAATTAAAAACAAAAAATGGGTTATTGAGGGAGTATTTCAATCTTGGGTTGGAGAAATAGCAAAGAAAGCAGACCTGATTATTTGGTTAAATTTACATCCTAGAAGATTAACTTGGAATATAATAAAGAGATATATAAAAAATAGCCTAAGTGGGAAAGAAAAAGAGAGGGGAACACTTTGGGATAATTACAAAATAATAGTGCATGCCAGAAAATACAGAACAGGAATTCATAAAAATAGCTATAGGGGGCATAAATTATTGACTGTTAAATATAAATCCAAACGAGTGCAAATTAGAGGCTTAAAACAATTAAGTATCCTTCTAAAAAGATTATACAATTAATCCCAATCAATGCCTAAATCTTCAAAAGAAACTCTTCTAACACCATCAGAGTCATCATCCAAGTTTTTTCTTCTTGTAATAGGCTTGTCTTTCATCTTTTCATAGTCCATTGCTTGCTTTATTCTTCCAAGCTTAGAGTTTAGCTGACCTAGCTTTTGCATAATCTGTTTTCTTTCATCATCTTTAACAAAAGAAAGTTCCATTATTCTTTCATAAATATCCACTGCTTTTCTATTATTTTGTTTTAATTCATACTCCTTTGCTTGATTATAAAATAACTGCTTTACTTCTTGTTTGATTGCTTCTTTTTCAACTGAACTAGCTACAGTCAGTGCTTTTTTAAATGGCCTATCTATTCCAAGATAGTCTCCTGCTTTAATTAATAATCTTATTTCCTTTATACAAAAGGCTATCTGTTCCTTTGAACTTGTTACGGTTTCAATAGCAAGAGCATAATTTTTTGCAGCAGGAATCAACATTAATCTTACTTCATAAAGTTCTGCAAGTTTTACATGACAGAAGCGTCTTACATTATTTTGAAGAAGTTGTTTTAAACAATTTTCCAGATATTCTATTTTAACCATATCTCCGCCAACTCTTAGGAGTTTTGCTTCAATATCCGGAATATTATTATCAACTAATTTTGTGGATACCATTAACAACCTCCAGCGGGTTCTTAGAGTCCAGCAACCCTACTCTCTTTTTATTTATCATAACCTTGTTATAAATGGCCTGTTTATAAATTTAATTATGGTGGAGAATAATCTCTTTTTTATTTAAAGAAAGATTTATGAACTTTGATTAACTTTTAATTTAATGAAAGAATTGCTAAGTTCAAAGATACATAGAGCCAAAGTTAGTGAGGCTAATATAAACTATGAAGGAAGTATAACTATAGATAGCAATTTAATGGAAAAAGTTGGGCTTGTGGGGGGACAAAAAGTACTTGTCGCGAGCATTACTACAGGGGCTAGGTTAGAAACCTATGTTATTCCTGGAGAAGCAAATTCTGGAATAATTTGCATGAATGGTGCTTCTGCTCATCTGATTAAAAAAGGAGAAGAAGTAATTATAATGGGCTTTGAAATTACCGATAAGCCTGTTGTTTCAAAAAGTATTTTAGTAGATGAAAATAATAAGTTCATTAAGAATTTATAGTTTTATTTATAATTATTTTAATCCTCAAAGATTTTTAATCAAACTTAAATGACTTAAATCAGCAGCATCTTCGACTATTTTAACAACATGCCGAACAAATCTAGCTGTATTGGGTTCAAGTTTAAGCAAGTCCATTGATTTTCCACGAGTTTTATTCCTTATATTAAAGAGCTTATCTATATTTTCTGGATTCGGGTGATAGTATATATCAAATGCTAAAGAAAGTCCCTGATTTGAAGATTCTGTAAGAGACTTTATTGCTTCTGTTTGCTTTATTCCATACTTTATATTAGTCCTCCAAAGCCTATGGATTTCATCACCTATTTTTTCAAGAGCGAAGGAATAAGCAAATAAAACTCTGCTATTTATTTGATTAGGATAAGACATTTTACTTATTGCTCTTTCTAAAAAAATACAAAACTTGTTTATTTCTCTGTCTCTAGAGTCTAGGCCCTGCATTGTTTCTTTTTGTTTCCCAAAAATATCCTTAATAGCCAAATCATAGGCCAATAAAACCATTTGAAAAACTCTCTTGAATATATCGTCGAGTTCAGAATAATTTGTTCCACCAATATCTTTTATAATAAAAGTATCAGAAGTATTAGAAACAAGAGCAAATCCAATTGTTTCCTGTAGGGCTTCGTAGATTAAAGAAGATATGTCTTGTTTTGAACTTATTTCTATTTCATCTACACCTTTAGCATAAAGAGCCTTTATTTGAGCATTCAATGCCCTTTCATTTAAATTACTAAAAATTATCTTAGATTTCTTTACTTCTACTCCGGCTGTATTTGAGATTATAATAGATTTATCTGAAAGAGTAACATCTAATTCAGAATCTTTTGTTATGTTATTCTGTCTTACCCATTCAATAGGTAAAGTCATTGTATAAGCTTGGTTTGCTTGTTTGATTACTTTTCTTTTCATGCTGGTCTTTATTTTTTTATTTCTTGCTTTTAGGTATTATTTATAGGTTTATATCAATTATATAAATTATATCAAAAGTATATAAATACTTCTATTGCTACTAAATAGTATGGAAGGACAAAGACCATACCAATATAACTCAGAAACAACTAGAGCAGCTAGAAACCCTGCTTTCTTAGCAACATATGTATTATGTACTGGAGATTGGTTTGAATCTGGAACCCAATTTGCTTATTCATTACATAGAACGGGGGGATTTGCAAGAACCTACAGACCTTTTTCAAGTTGGGCTAAAGAAGGAATTAGAAGAGTTTTTGTAAATAATAGGGTAGCTCAAGAATTAAAACAACGAAGGGAATTATTCGTATCCGAGGAAAGATAAAATGACAATACAGCAAGAAATTAGAACATGGCTGAACAGAAGACCTTCTCAAGATATAACTCATATGATAGTAGTTTGTGATGATTGGGATTATGAAGACTATCCGGTTTATGTTGGTTGTAGAGAAAAAGTAAGAGAAAAATTTGAAGAATATAATGGGAAAAACATGCAGAGAGTAATGGAAGTTTATTCTTATGGACATGATTTAGAATCTCAATTAAATGAAGGAAGAGCGTTCCATTTAGATTAATATGAGATACGAAAGAAGAGAGACTATGACTGCATTTTTTCCAGAAACTGGTTCTGGGGGGAGAATAGGCATCTATTTAGTTATTGTTGATACAAAAATTGGAAGAGACAGAAAAATTGTTTTTGGAGCAGAAAAAAATGCTAGAAAAGTTACAGAAGAGGTTGCAATCAATGTTGGTGCTGATTTAGCAAGATCTAGCTGGAATGGAAGCTGGTATGGTGATGAAAAAAATGGTGCTATGTATGAACCCTTGTCTATCCGAGAACCGCATAATGCTCAACTATGCGAGATAGTTTTAGATAATAAATTATTAGAAGAACTAGCCAAGAAAAGGGGGGTTTACTAAATGGTAAATAAATACATAGACTTACACACGCACACAAATTACTCTGATGGAATTTATAATACTCCTCAACAGCTTGTTGGAGCAGCAGCCTGTAGGGGCATAGACATACTTGCGAAAACAGACCATGATACTCTTAATGGAATAGTTGAAGCTAAAAGAGAAGGAGAAAAGCTAGGTGTGCTGGTTTTATCAGGGGTAGAAATAACAACACCAAAATACCATTTACTTGCCCTAGGATTTCACTCATCAAATAGATTTAGAGATTTTATAAAAAGCTCTGAGGCAATTCAGGAAAAAATTGTTGCACAAAGAATAGAAGCGTTAAAGCTGGTTAATGTGCCAATAACTCTAGATAAAGTAAAAGCAAGATTTCCAGAGTCTAGATTAGGAAAATATAATCTCCTTTGGACTTGTTTAGAAGATGAGGGATGTAGAGAATACTTTGCAAAAACAGGCCAAAGCCTATATCCTAAAGAATTACTTCAATACTTTTTTGGTAAAAAAGGAGTAGCATTAATTGATAAGCTTGAACCTGAAATACGTGTTGAAGATGCAGTAAGAGAAGTGCATGCTGCAGGTGGAATAATTGGAATCGCTCATCCTGAAAAAGATGTCCAAGATGTTAAAGAACTTGAAATATTAGTTAAACAAGGAATTGACTTTATTGAAAGACAACCCAACATAAGACATCTAAATCCTGAAAAAACTAAGATGGTTGATGATTTTGTTGAAAGAACTGGAATGCCTGTGTCATATGGCTCTGATTATCATGGAACAACATTTAGTAGACCACTCTTAGAAAGAGATAAAAATATACTTAGTGAAGATTTAGCTGGGCTGTTAAGGATAGAATTATAAAAAATGATTAACTTTATAACCTTCTAAAACATATTCTATTATGCCAAAAAGAGGTTTAGAAGGCATGTTGATTTTACCGCTTATTGCGGCTGCTATTCCACTAGGAATCGGATTGAAAAAAGTAGTTTCTTATTCTCAAGATCCCCAAGAAGCCCTAAAATATTTTTCTGTTTCTTTGATAGCTTCGGGTCTTGTTTTTGCAGGTTCCTTAATGTTAAGAAATAATTTTCACAGAGTTAGAGATTATTTTGAAGATCGCTATCATCTAAAACTACATTAACTGAGCTTCTATCTGCAAATCATCTTCAATTGCAGTAGAAATTATTCTAATCCTATCCTGATGTCCTTGGTTTGTTGCGCGACTTATTGGTGTTATTGGTTCTTGACCAGGAAATAAACTATAAATCTGGACCATTCCGCCCCTAATTAATACATGCCCCCAATAAAATAAATCTTGGCCCATTACAATAAATCTAAGTTCTTTTTCTTGATCGCTTGTGGCATTAGGATAGAATCTTTGCTCAGGTTTTGGTTCTTCAACTTCTAAAAGGACTCTGTCTAATCCAAACTCCTTTGCTAAAGGTCCTTTGTGTTCTATTCTGAAATGATATGTCATTTTTTGTTTTATTTTGTTTTGGTTTAATTATTTTAATTATTATTAATTCTTTGTTGTTTATTTTAAATCCTTGAGCTCTGTTAATTCTTCAAAACCAGCTCTTGCAAGAAAGGAAATTGCATAGGTTATTCCTCTATCTCTTAATGATTGAGTGGCTCTTAATCTTTCTCTGTATAAGCCACAGACATGATGATACTGATCCTGATTTCTTAATCCTGCTTGAATCGCTTCTATTGCTTCTGTTAATCCATGATGATTCCTTATTGAAATAAATATTCTTGGTTGTTTTCTATGATGCCAATATTTTGGAAGTCTACAATCCTTATCTTTATACGTTCCTGCGTGATTTGACCAATGGCTACTCCAACTTATTTCTTTTGGCTTTGAAAACTTTGCTCTTCTTCTTAAGAGTACTCTAGATTTTTCTTCTTGTCTTTCTTCGTGTAGTTCCATTATATTTTATCTTAGAAATAGCTCTCTAAGGTGAGCAACACCTTTAATTTAAATGGAAATAAGAGTATATAAAATTTACGTATGAACTATTGGAGAACTTGGCTTGAATAAAAAGAAAACTAACTTGATGGCTTAATTATCTCAATTATTTGAGGGATATTCTTTTTTAAAGAATATAACTTGGGTGGCCTATAGGAAACGTCTTTTTGTATTGTTCCTTCTTTTAATATATTAAGTGAGTGGATTTTCTTATTAAAATTCCTTTTATCAAACTTTTTATTAAAGACTATTTCATATAATCTTTGTAATTGTCCAATTGAAAAATCTTTAGGTAACAAAGAGAATGCAACAGACGTGTATTCGAATTTCCATTTTAATCTCTTCAAAGCGTAACTTAAGATTTTATCATGATCAAAGGCTAGTTTTGGAAGCTCATTTATTGAAAACCATTTAGCTTCTAATACATCTGTAGAGGGTTTTAAGTTAATATTATCTGATTCAATTAATGCCAAATAGGTTACAGTAATAACTCTGCCTCTTGGATCTCTTTTTGGTTCTCCAAAAGTATAAAGTTGCTCAAGATATAAATCCTTAACTCCTGTTTCTTCTAAAAGTTCTCTTTTTGCAGCCTCATCTAAAGATTCTTGCATTTTAGTGAATCCGCCAGGAAGAGCCCAAAAATTCTCAAAGGGTTTGATGCCCCTTTTTACAAGCAAAACTTTTAATTCCTTTTGTTGAATTGTAAAAATAACTATATCCACTGTAACAGAAGGCTTTTCATAACTACCCCAATCTTTTTCCATGATAGTGTATAGAATACAATGTATATAAATCTTTTTAAGAGAATTTATTATAAATAAAAACTTTAATTATCTCGACTAGTAATATACTTAGCTAAGATAACAGGATCAACACAAGAACCAAGTTCATTGTCATAACCTGAAATTACTGTTACAAGATAAGCTTTTTTACCATTTGGTGAGAATGATAAAGGTAAAACAGAAGTTTTTGATGGGATTACAACTGCATTTTCTCTTCTTCCAACAATATCAAATGTTCCTGCATCTTTTCCTTCAAATACTCCGAGTCTTCCAGCATATTTTGGATTTGCAACAGCATTTCTGAATAAATCATTAAGTTTTTCTGCACTTAATTCTTCATCGGCAGTTGCAACAAAATAAAGATTTGCAAAACTTCCATCTAAAGTAGGTACCCTATAGGACATTCCAGACATTTTTCCGCTAAGTGAAGGAATTACAAGTCCTGTAGCTTTTGCAGCTCCAGTAGAATGAGTTACAATTTGACTTAAAGATTCTAAAACCCTTTGAGTAGCTGTTGCAGCATGAGTTGTATCCATAGATAAACTATCAATGTTTATTCCATTATCAAGAAGAACTTGTAAAGGAACAGAAAGTGCTTTTGTAGTACAAGAAGCATTTGATACAACTCTATGTTTTTTGGGGTCATATAATCCATGATTAACACCCATTATTAAACTAATATCTGCTGTTTTTGCAGGATAAGTCTGAACAACTCTCTTTGCTCCTGCTTCAATGAAACCTCTTGCACGGTTTAGCTCAGGAGTTAATTTAACAGACTTATCAACCTTCGGATCTCCAAAAAATCCAGAACATTCTAAAACCATTTCTATATTAGCCTTTTTTATTAATCCCTCTGCAGGATTTTTTTCTCTTGTATAATTCACAGGTATCCCATCTATTGTTAGAAGAGTATCATTTACTTTTTCTACTTTCCAATCAAAAATACCATGAACAGGGTCTCTTGAAGCATAAATATTAATTAAATCATCTATGCTAATAAGGTCATTTAAAGCAATTAAATAAGGACCATTACTTTTACAGGTTCCTGCAATATCTTTCATTAAATTAGTTACTTCTCTTGTAACTCCTCTTCCAATTCTTCCGCCTGCTCCGTTTATTAATAATCTTGTCATTTTTTGTTTTTATTCTTATTTTACTTTTAATTTACTCAGAAATCGCTGAGTGTCGAAACACCCCTTAACTATATATTTTCATTAGATTTACAGGGTTTTTAAATATTACTATTATTACTTCCACTATGCTCTCGGAGATTATTTTAGGTGGCCTATTTTGGACTTTCTAAAATCATCCAATGCTCTAAATCAGCATTAAATGCTTTGATGGCAGGTATAATGTTTTTGTTTTCGAATTTTGCATAAATTGTTCTTAGTCTCTTTAAAATATCTAATGCGTTTTTATCCGGAGCAAAAATCTTGTTTTTTGCAAAATAATAACTTTTATACTGTGATAGAGCGACAAAACTAGGCTGTGAATGTTTTATTAGATTTTGCCAGCTTGAAATAATATCCTTCTTGAGTTTTTCTAGATACTCTTTTTCTGCCTCTAATTTATTCCAAAATAATTTGGTTTTTTCTATGCTTGTACCAAATTTATCTCCAAAATAATCTTTAAACTGTTCTTGCTGTAATGAGTTTCCAAGAATCATATCATCAAGCGGGTGATTTGCAATAATAGCATCAACTTTCTCTGGAATAAAAGCAGGACACTCTTCTAATGTTTTTTGAATTGGAATAACAGTGCATCCAGGAATATGCTCCTTATACTTTTTGGTTATTTCATTAAGGGTAAATTCTTCTGGTTCAACGATATATAAAGTTCCTTTAAAACCAAATGCTTCTAAACCCCTTCCTACTTTTTCAGCCACACCTGGTGCAATTTCAACAACAATTCCATTTTTAGGTAGATTACATTTGATAAAAATATTCGCCCATATAAAACCCAGGTACTTATCCCAATTATTTGCAATATCTAGTTCTGCATCCTGCCAGTCGGGAATAGTTATGGCTGTAATTTGTTTTTCCATGATTCTTAGAAGTTAGCGGGATTTTTAAATATAGAGATTTCTTTCGGTTATGTAAGCTTCTACTGCTTTTGGAACTAAATCTAAAATAGATTTTCCTTGTTTAACTCTGTGTCTTATGTTTGTTGAAGAGATATTATCTTCTTCTGTATGAAATTCTGCGCTAATACATAAACCAGGATTTATCATAGGATAACCTTTTCTAGAGGAAACTATAAATTTAGCCTCTTGTTTTAAAATTCCATAACCATACCATTCAGCTATTTGATGAAGTAAATCAGAACCAATGATAATATAGAAATCATGACTATACCTTTCTCTAAGATTTCTTAAGGTTTGAAAAGTATAACTAGTTCCTTCTTTTTCTAGCTCTATTCCACATAATTTAATTTTATCTAAACCGCTTATAGCTGCATTAATCATGTTTACCCTATGACTTGCACCCTCTACTACCTTATCTAATGGATGATTTTTACAGGGCATCATCCAAACTTCATCAACAAGATTCTCTTTAATTATAGTCCTTGCGACAGTTAGGTGGCCATTATGAACTGGATTAAAGCTTCCACCATAAATTCCTATTTTCATTTTATTTTTCCTCCAAAATAGGGACTATTACCCTAAGCGGATTTTTACTTAGTTCTATCTCAAGCTCTGAATCTCTAGCTAAATTATATTCTTTAGTATCAATAGAAAATTCTCCTTCATGACCCTTATAATTTATTCTAACATAACTTGTTTTTCCTTGTTCAATTATTCCTGAATGTTGTAATAATGTCTTAAATCTAAAATAAGACTCTGTTCTAGAATAGGGCTTGAATGCAGCTGGCCACGCACTTGAACCTGTTCCAGTTACAATAATAATTCCAGAACAACCCTGATTTTCTCGTTCTGTTAATCCAGTTTCTGCATCAGAAAAAATTAGTTCATATTTTGCAAGCTTATCAAATCTTAATAACTCGCCAACACAGGTTTCATTTGAAGCTCGCCCTACAAAGTTACCATCAAGACTAACATCCTGTCTAGTCCATTCTTCAATTTTATATCGATTATCTAGAAAAGCCTTTAATGCTTTAGGAAGATCTTCTTGACAAAGAGCGCCCACACTATTTATATCTGTTTTTAGATTTAATTGAGGAGTATTAAGATTGTACGCTGCTGTAGCTATAACTGTTCCATCTCCTCCTGCTGAAATTACAGTATCATATCCTGAAACAAATTCTTCTGAAAGCTCATGTCTTGTTACTATATCAAATTCTCTTCCAGATTTTTTTAAGATTCTTGCTATTCTTTTTACATTTCTATCATGATTCATAGCACTCTCTCTTATTTTTGCACTTTCATGTTTGCCTTTATAATAATATTCCAGTGCTGACATCTTTCTTATTATTAATATTCTTTCTGCCATTTTAATTAAGAACCCCCTTGATTTCTTTCTCAACAGCACTTACTTTATTTGAATCCATACCTGTAATCATAAAATCATTAACTCTGACTGAGGTTTTTAATAAATTAAGCCCATTATTTTCATAATCTTCCTTCCAAAGTAGAGCCACATCAGCATGCCTAGCAAGATTATCTAAACCATAATTAAGTAATTCTGTTCTTTGTTTGCCCTGAAGTTGTGGACAAGCAAGAGCTAACCATAAGCAAGCACCACTATCTCGATTATATAAAAGATCCATTTCGGTTTTTGTATTCACTATTCTTTTTGTTTTCAAAAATAGTTCAAGAGTGTTTCTATAGGGAAAAGCTAATTTCCTTGTTTCTGCAAGTCGCTTTAAATCCATAACAAATACTTTTCCAAAATATTTTGATTCAAGTACTATTGGAAAATTATAAACTACAGACTTATCAAGAACTCTTATTTTAGCCCTATAATTTTCATGCAAGTCGCTTGTTGATTCTAGAGTCTTGAGAGCCATTGCTGCGGCATGACCTCTCCTTATAGAATTAACACCCTGAGATAGATTCCTAAAAACTTGAACTGGTTTATCAGTTGATTTTATTTCAGCCTCTTCAAGAACTATTTTATTTTGCTTTAATTCTTCTAAAATTTCATTACACCCCGGGGGTCTAAGTTCACCGTCGGTTTGCAAACCAAATTCAACTAAAACAGAAGGCACTCTAAGCTGACTAACGCAATATAAGGTTGTAAAGTCCATAAGTGGAGAAAGTATTGTTGGATCTTTTTTTCCTCTTGCTAAAATATCTCCCCCAACATCTACTGCGATTATCCCATCATATCCATTCTTTTCAACTAGGTCCTTTAATCCTGCAATTAATTTAGAAGTTCCATATCTACAACTTAAATTATAAACTTCTGCTGGAATTTCTTCCTGCCTTAGTAAATTTGGTAAGAGGCTATCAATAAAGGATAGATTAACTGGCTGATTTGAAGGAATAAATCTTCTTGCATGTTCAGTTACCCGATTAACACTCGCTTCCCCATTTAAAGAACATTCATAACAATGCCATGCGCCAGGACTACATAATCCTGCAAGGTCTGCATTTATTCCTTTTTCTTTGAGATCTGAAACAATAAGGCAAGCGCTAACAATATCATTTCCTCCACCTGTTCCAATCACAAGGGGTTTTTTAAATAATACTTGATTTAACATTTTATTATATCCTACTTTGCTTAATTGTTTTTTATTTTATCCTAGTTTATTTTAAACAAAGCTTTTAATTGTTTATCTAATCCCATTAAATAGTCCTTACCGTACTGCCCATTTTCTAAACCAGTAATTAAAACTACAGGTAAATCTTTTTTAACTTGTTTAGAACAAGAAGCAGCTGCTAATGCAATTGTACCAACAGTATCTACATCTCCGCCGAAACTTATAGATTCTTTCAAAATCGCGGACAAACTGTCTTGGTTTTTTATTGCTGTAATTGCTGCTCGAACATCCATGTATCCTTTTTCCATGACTCTTCCAACCCAGGGTTCATCCCAATTTCCTGGAACATTAGATTCGAGAAATCTTCCTAAATCTTTTTTATCTCCTAAATTATAAATAAAATAATGAGGCATTAAAGCAGCAGCAACAGCAGCATTTATTCCAAGAGGAGTATCATGGGTTGTTTTTGCTTGAATTGTTGCATATTTTATTACTCCTTGCAAGTCTGGAACAAAACCAATCGGACAAGCTCGCATAGCTGCTCCGCTTTTTTCACTTTCTGGATTTATTCTCTGTAAAAACTCTTCTCCTGTTTTTACTTCTGTTAAAAATTTGTAAAAATTTTGAGCATAAGCTTCTCTTGAATCTCGTTTAAAGACTTCAACAAATTTGGTTGTAATATTTAGTGGCGTCCATTCTGCTCCTTCAAGCAAAAGTTCTGCAATAGCTAAAGACATCTGAGTATCATCAGTATATCTTCCGTTTCCTGCATTAAACTTTTGATGTTTGTGATATCTAGAAAGATCATTAAATTTATCTACAATTCCTTGGGGCACATATTCAAATCCAGCACCATAGGCATCTCCTACTGCTAATTCTAACATCATTTTATTTTATCCTGAAATAATTTATTTACTAGTTCTCTTGCCTTATCGAATCTTTCGCTGTAACTTCCACTAATTGTTACAAAGGGAATTCCTCTTTCAGCGTACATCCCCTTTAGTTTTTCGTTGTTCTTTTTTCTAACTTCTTCATCGCCAGAAAATCTCATACCATCATCAACCCATTTTACATCTGGCTCTAAATAAATTACCAAATCATAATCCTGTAACTTAATAATCTCATTAATTAAATCAGATTTTTCTCCGTTTTTATACATATCTAAATAATATTGAGTGATTATAGCGTCACTATCTATGAACAAAATCTTATTACTTTCTTCTAATTTCTTTCTTTGAAGAATAAAGTGCTCCATGGCAATAAAATCAAACATTTCTTTTGTTAACTGATTTGAATATTTAACACAAAAATCTCTTCCAACCTCATGAAAATACTTAGTATTATAAAATTTAGCTAACTTCTTTGCTAAAGTTGTTTTTCCACAACTCTCGGTTCCAATTATAGCAACCTTTTTAGTAAAGTAAGCTTTAACACCGCTAGGTAATTTATCCCAATTAGCATAAATATTTTTTCTCATTTCCGTAGCTGAAATTGTAACGGTTTTTCTTTTGTCATCTACTACTATGTGCTTTGAGTCTGGATAATATTTATTAAAATGCTCATTATAACTATTTTCTGAACTGAAAACAAAATCTATTGGCTTTCCGATTGCTTTTTTTATCATATTGGCTCCTTCTTCCCAATCATAATCTGAATCCCAATGTTCATCTTCTATATGAATTAGCTTTATATTTTCTAAATCACTAATAAATTCTCCAAGCCAGGATAATCTAACCTCGGCAGGAATATATTTAATTCCATCTCTTTCACAGAGTTCTTTATCTCTATTCTTTGAAGAAGAAAGAACGACATATAGTTCATCCACCATATTGGATGCTGCTATTATTACATAAACATGCCCAAGGTGAAATGGAAGAAATTTTCCCCCAATAAATCCTACTGTTTTATTTGCCATTTTGGTTCTTTTCAATTTTCCTCCAGTTGTAGTATCCATAAACTGCATTAACCAAAAATGCTGTCCACATAACCAACATGCTTACATCTCCACCACTAGTAATAAAGATGTAGGTCCACATAATAACAGATAAAACATCGACGAGTATCCAATAGAACCATTGGTCTGTCAATCTTTTATTTAAGAGTATTGTTGCTATAATAGAAAATACAGTGCTAGATGCATCTACAAAAGGCAGAGTCCCATTTATAATTTTTAAAAATAGTCCGTATAATATAAAAACAAGTACAGATAATGAAAACCATAAAACCTTGTTTCTCCAACTCAAACTTTTTACTACTATATCTGCTTTCTTATTGTCTGCTCCCTTGTTTTTTCTCCAGTAATAAATACCCACAAAAGTCATAGGTAAAAAGTACAACATATTTAATTGGACATCGCCATAATATGCACTTTGATAAGCCACCCATGAATATGTTAAAATATTTATTAAACCAAAGTAAAAACTACTTATTCTTCCTTTAGCTGTTAAAACTACGCAAAGCATTCCAGTAATTGAAGCTATTAATCCAATTAAGGTATCATGCCATGCAAAGAACAAATAAATGTTTACAGCAGTAAAAATTAGCAACCATAATATCTCAAATAAGTTCCAGGTCTTGAGTTGTTTTTTTAAGTAGTTTATCATTTTATTTCTCCTAGTCTCCTTAGTTTTTCATACAGGACTAAATAAGCAGTCTTAGAACCTTCTATTTGATTGCTTATTACTTTTTTATAAGCCTCATCAAATGGCATTTTAACAACTTCTATTTTTTCTGTATCTTCAAGTCTTTGGCCCACTTGCTCGCCTTTACCATGGGCTAAGAACAAATAAACTCTTTCAGTATCATGACCATCTGTTGAAATTAATCTACCTAAGGACATTACTTGTTCTGGTTTAATCTTGATACCACATTCTTCTTCAAGTCCTTCAATCATTACTTCTAATGGACTAAGTCCTGGTTTGTCTAGAGTTTCAGCAGGCAGGGCTAATATTTCCTCTTCCATTGCAGGCCTAAACTGTTTAGTAAAATAAGCTATGTCATTTTCATCAATGTAAAGCATTACAGCTGCATCTTTAGATACAACTAAATCATAATTCATTCCATTGTAGGGTCTGTGAACTAGAGTTAAATGACCTCTATAGATAATTTTATCTTGTTCTCTAATTCCGCCTTGTATTTTATTTTTAGTTTTAGTTTCCATCTCTTATTGCCTCCAAGAGTCTTTCTTTAAGTTTTAAGTCAACACCACATGAAACATAGAGGTTTCTTGCTCTCTTTTCAAATTTTACATAACCCTCGTTCATTACAGCAGAGACTACTAAAACATCATACATTGCTGCTTCATCTTTTCCAGAGCGTTTTAGCCAAGCAGCAGCAGAATCTGCTAAAAAATTTCCAAGTTTACTTTTCTTAAGTGCTTCTAATTCATCTCTAGAAAATTTTATTTTTAAAGAATCTTCTTTTGTTATTTGGAAAATATTCCAGGGCTGAGCAAAAACTTTTTCTTTTGCTTCTAAATCTACTACAAAATTATGAGAGGTTAGAGATGAGCCCATTACATAAATATTTCTAACATTTTTTATGCTCGGATTTCTTTCTAATTGCATAGCTATGTTTGTTAATGGACCAATACAAGCTAATTGAGTATTAGGATTATACTGTGGCCACTCATAGACTTCTAAGGGCTCTGCTTTTTCCGCTTCACTTAAAATCTTATCTTCCATTCCAAGCCAATATTTTCTTACTGCTTCTTCTGAACAAGATTCTCCAGAGATAATTGGGATATTACTTTTAATTATTCTTTCAAGTTTTCTTGCGATTTTTGCTCTTACTTGTGTATTTCCTTGTACAGTTGTTATTGCTTTAATATCCACTTTTCCTAATTTCATTGCTTGCATTGCATAGGTTAAAGCAAATAAATCATCGCAGTCTGTTCCTACATCTGTATCAATAACTAGTTCGGGTTGTTCTTCTTTCATTTTTATCTTCCATCATCAATCTGCTCAAGAGTGATGCCTTTTAATTCTGAACATAATGTTTTTACCCTATCTACTAAACCATTTTTTTCTATGTATTCAACAACTTTTGGATCAACAAAATCTTGCCAATTCCAATCATTAACCATTGCAGCTCTGACAAAAGTTCCACTAGTATAAATTGGTTTTCTAGCTTGTTTCCACATTACTCCGTCTTCCAATATCCCTTTTGCATAAACAATTTTTTCTCTAGGGAAAACATCTGTAGGTGAGATAATGTCATATTTCTTATGGGCTAATTCTCCTTCATGTCCTGGAGTGTATTGATGTGCTTTATATATTCTTAAATCATAATCATTATTGCTCATTACTTGTGTAAATCCAGAATTAATTTTACAAAGACTTGCAAACCATTCTTCATCATTACCAACATCAGGCAATCTAAATATCTCAAAATTACTATAATCACTTAATGCCAGACGCATCATATCTTCTCTTTCTTGTACTTTAAATGGATTCTTTTTATTAAATTTATTTGAACTTCCAAGATTTACATTTACAAAACCAGAGACATCGCAAAGTTCTCTAAGCATACCCGTATGATTTATATGTGGTGGATTTGCCCTCATTATTGCAACCGCTTTATCAAATCTTTTTGCCATTTTATTTATACTCCAAAGTTATTTGTGCCATTGGTGGAGACACAATTCGTGATTTACTTCTTGCGATGATATTTCTTCTTGCTATGTCTTCTATAAGTAATTCAGGAGAACGAAACTTTGTAAATCTAAATGCTTGCTCATACTCCCTCATATTATTTTGAGCTTCTTCTAATAACTGCGGATGTTTAAGCAAATCAGTTAAAAGAAAACCTTGCTCAAGTCCATTACAGTATAATTCAACAACAGTTTCATATCTATATCCCAAATCTCCAAAAGCGGTTTGGCCAGGTTCTAAACCTGGAGAAGAAACTCTATCAGCTAAATCTTTAAATCCTAAATAACGAGCCATATCTCTTACTAATCTCTTAGGTAACATTCCTAAAGGAGAAACTCTTACTGCACCATCACCGAATAGAGTATAAAATCCAACTCCAAAGTCCTCGTCTTTGTTTCCTGTTCCAATTAATATTTTATTTTCAACAGCAGAGCGGCCATGAAGAATTGCTGCTCTTAATTCTGATATTCTATTTCCTTTATCAAACTTTGATTTCATTGCTAAAGGGTCAGTTCTTTCATAAGCTTCTACAAGCGGTTGAATATTAATCAATTCATATCTAATTCCTAATCTCTCTGCAACTTTTCTTCCATCATCTTCATCTGCTTTTAGATTAAGTTTAGAAGGAAGCAAATATCCAACTAATTCTAATTGACCATTGGGATGAACCCCCCTATTATAATCGTCAAATGCTCTTTTCGTAAGTGCAGCAGTACAAGTTGAATCTACTCCTCCGCTTAATCCAAGAACCCCGCCTTGTTTGCCTTCATTCCTTATTTCATCGATTAAAAAGTCTCCGATTTGCTTTGCTACAATTTCAGGATTCATTTTAGCTAATTTTATTCTTTGATATGCCATTAGTATCTGCATTCCTCTGCTTGATATTTAGTTGGATCATATCTGAATATTTTCATAAATCTAGCTAGGTCTTTTGGAGAGCCCATACTTTTTGCAGGGTTATCACTTAATTTTACTGTTCCATGTCCATTTGCTTCTGCTGCTTTTATTACCATTGAAAGAGGATCAAATCCTAAATCATTTGTAGCATTTGTTCCATAGCCATAGGATGAACGTATTCTCCCTCTTACGCCCTGCTGAATGTTTATCATCTTAGGTACATCTAATCCGTCGCTAGGAACAAAAAGCTTTACTTTTGGATCTATATCTTTTTCTTGATAGAATCTTATTTGTCTTTTTCCAAATGCAGAAGGATTACCTGAATCTTGTCTTAAGCCGATCCAGTCTTCTGCTTGTTTTTGATTCATATCTTCAAAGAAAAATTCAGAACCATAAGTATCTGTTAAAGCTATAGATAATCCCTTTCCATATTCTTGCCACCATTCTTGTAATACCTGGTTGTGAGAAGCTCGGATTTCATCATCACTACCATGCATGATTCCAGACAGTACCATAAATGTTTCATGAGCCATTGTTCCTTTTGATTCTAAATCTTCTTGCATAGCAAGAGATATATTAGAGGTTCCAATCATTTGTTTAGGAATTCTTTCTTTGAATCTTTTAACAGCGTATTGTTGCCAAAGTCTACTGAATCTTCTTCTTGTTCCAAATTCCATAAACAAAATATCTGGATTTGCTTCTAACAAGTCTATTTTTTCTTCTAATCTTCTTTTGCCTTCTTGATAAACTGCTTGTCTTTGTTCAGGGCTTAATTTTTTCATTAAAACCCTGTAATAAAGTTCGTTCATTATAGCAAGAGCAGGTGTTTCCCAGTAAATTGCATTTTCCCATGCTCCTGGAAAAGTTAATTCAAATTCTCCAGCTTTTACTTGTAAATTATAATTAGGAAGATTTGGATTAGCTATAGCTCTTAAATAGTCTTCTTTGTATAAAGGACCGTCGTTATTTTTTGCTCTAGCTAAGAATTCTAATTCGCGTTGTGTTGGCTTTAATGTTTGAAAATTATCTAATTCTCTTCTTAAATCTCTTTCATCTATAACTTCTGCAAGTTTTACTTTTTTTGTTCTGTTTTTAAAAGCATATTTTACAGGAACACCTGGGTGCCTATGAAGAGCAAATTGAGCCATAGTGGCTTTATATTGGTCTGTATCCAAAAAAGATTGAATTATTGGACCTTGCAATGATTCTTGCCATAGAGTTTCAAATTCTTTTTCCATTTTATTTTTTTAGAACCTAATCTAACCTGCCTTCTAAGACTTGTTTAGTTGTGACTAGTTTAGCTCCCCTGGCTACCATTTGTTCAAGAGCTTTTTTACCAAAATCATTATCTACTTGACCTTGAAAATTAATGTTAACTGCTTCTATGGCATCAGTTACTACATAGATTCCTAATTCTTTATTGTATTTATCCCTCATATTAGCCATACCAAAAACAGCAGCTAAATCACAATAGTCTGTTGCAAATCCATTTATTACTATTTTTTTAATTCCTTTATCCATAAGTCTTCTCATGGCAGTTTCAAAATTAGGGTTCGTTGCAACATCGTAGCTTTGTTTTTCGAATATTATCTGCATACCCATGTCAAGAGCATCAAGATAAGTAGTCATTTCTTCGGTACTATATCTTTTTAATCCCATCATTGGACCATCTTTTGATCTAATGTAAACATCTTTTTGAGGTTCAAGCTCTCTAAGTCTTAGTTGGCCCTTTGTTCCATTCATACAGTGATCATCAAAAACCCCGCCAGTATTTCTTATAAGTTCTGCATCCTCATAGAAGTGTCTATCTACAGAACCTAATTTAAACCAACCATTTTTATCAGCATGTTCATGCAATGCAAAGATATTTGGTAGTCTAGCTTCTGCACCATAGGGCAGAGCTTGTTTTGGTTGATTTGCTCTTACAAATAAAGCTCCTTCTCTAAAGCTAAAATCATATTGTATATCTGTTTCATATAATGCTATATCTTTGTTTGCCATTTTTTTTTATTTGTTTTTTGTTTTATATTTTTTAATTTATATTTTTTGTTTTGTTTTTCTTGTTCTTTGCTAGTTTTTTATTGTCTTATTTTTGTTTAATTGTTTTTATCCTGTTTTGTCTTTTACTTAGTGTCTTTAATACACTAATATAGTGTAGATATTACACTATTTAAACCTTTCGGTGGTTGAAAATATAGTTATTTTTTAGGCAAAAGATGTGATTCTTGCAAACCGCACACTCTAGAGGCAATACAACTTGCGATATTTCCACATACCTGCAACCGTAAATTTCTTAAAGACCCCCATAAAAATCCTGATGCGTAAGCATCTCCTGCGCCGCAAGTATTTACCACGTCGATAGGATAAGGAGAAATATTATATTGTTCATGATTACTCCTTACTATAGAGCCTTTAGAACCTTTCTTTAAAGCAACAACTCTACAAATATTACTCATTTTTTCTAGAGCTGCTTCAGGATTAGTTCCAGTAAGTTCTTCTGCTTCTTCT
>Ga0268280_1000882_pt1 | contig 22145 bp, 20 predicted proteins | sample saktaG_9_FD_190139 | JGI IMG/M metagenome (GOLD analysis project Ga0268280, IMG submission 190139) | Saline water microbial communities from Sakinaw Lake, British Columbia, Canada - sak_2011_5_24_40m | ecosystem: Environmental > Aquatic > Non-marine Saline and Alkaline > Saline ... | reverse complement strand
CTGCGCATAAAGAGCTGCTATTGGATCTCGCTCTTCTTGCGTTATCTGGTTGTAACGTCTGGGTTGTGCCATGCTCTAATTTTACTAATTCTTTTAGAGCGTTGCACTTCCTTGTAGAACTCATGAAATTAGAAATCTAAAATTTCCCATCAAATAATCGTATTGACTATGGCACCTCTACATGGTTCAGAATTTCTGTGACAATCTGTTCGGGAGTGATCTCCTCTGCTTCGGCTTCGTAGGTGACGGCAATGCGGTGCCGCATCACATCCGGACAGATCGCGCGTACATCTTCCGGAATCACATACCCGCGTCGCTTAATGAAGGCATGCGCTTTAGATGCCAGAGCAAGATTGATGGAAGCGCGGGGCGAAGCACCGTAACTGATGAGCGGGGCAAGCTTGTCCAGCTTGAAATTTTTTGGTTCGCGAGTCGCAAAAACGATGTCAAGAATATATCGCTCAATTTTTTCGTCCATATATACCTGTTTCACGACCTCGCGTGCAGAAATGATGTCTTTCGTGGAAACAACGGCCTTCACAGCTTTGTCGTTCCCCAGAACGTTTTGACGCATGATCGCCATTTCCTCGGGGCGCGAAGGATATCCGATTTTCACCTTCAGCATAAAGCGGTCAACCTGCGCTTCCGGCAGCGGATAGGTCCCTTCCTGCTCAATCGGGTTTTGTGTCGCCAGGACAAGGAACGGTTCCTCGAGTTTAAAGGTCTCCTCGCTGATCGTGACCTGCCGCTCCTGCATGGCTTCAAGAAGTGCACTCTGTACTTTCGCGGGAGCGCGGTTAATTTCATCTGCCAGGATGAAGTTGGAAAAGATGGGGCCTTTCCGCGTGAAGAACTTGCCGTCTTTCTGATTATAGATCATCGTACCAATAAGATCGGCAGGCAGCAAGTCCGGAGTAAATTGAATCCGCTGAAACTTGGCATTGATTGCGGATGCCAGCGTTTTGATGGCAAGCGTTTTCGCCAATCCGGGCACTCCTTCGAGCAAAATATGCCCATTGCATAGTAATCCAATCAGCAATCGGTCTACCATCTGCTTCTGGCCGACGATGACTTTGCTCATTTCGGATGTCAGCGAGTCGACAAAGGCGCTCTCGCGCTGAATCATTTCATTGATGGTCTTGATATCCACAGTTCACTCCTCTTAAAAAATAAACGATTGTCCTCAATTGTATACAGACGAGAATTTTGCTACCTCTGTTCCCGATTTTCCGGTGAAAATGAAGCGAGCCACGCGACAAATTCAAAAATGAACCTGCTGGCGGCTCGGCGTTTTCTCACATCTACATTTACATCAACCATAATAAATGTAAGAAGAAATCACTCTCGAAGCAATGAAAGGGAAACGGTAGATTACACCGGAGAGGAACCAACACATACTCTCTCGCGTTCGGAATACTAAGGATGCCCTAGGGCACTTTTTTATTGAATTTTTGGAGAATATGAATATGGCTGCAGAAATTGAATCTTCACACAAAGTAGGATTGGTCGGAACAGGATTGGTTGGATCATCATTTGCGTATGCCTTGATGCAGAGGGGGATTGCATCCGAACTTGTGCTTGTTGATGTCAACGCGCAAAAAGCTGTGGGTGAAATGATGGATCTGAATCACGGACTCTCTTTTACAAAGCCGATGAAAATTTCAGCAGGTACGTATTCTGATCTGTCCGGCGCCAAGGTTGTCGTTATCACAGCAGGGGCATCTCAAAAGCCCGGTGAAACATGGCTGGATCTTCTCGCAAGAAACGCTGCCATCTTTCGCTCCATTATTCCGCAAGTGGTTCAGCACAACCCGAATGGCATCATCCTTATCGCAACAAATCCGGTTGATATCCTGACGTATGTATCTTTGAAGGAATCCAGCCTTTCGCCGGCGAAAGTGATCGGGTCCGGAACGATCTTGGACACTTCCCGTTTTCGATTCCTGCTTGGGCAATTCTACGAGGTTGATACGCGCAGTGTGCATGCGTACATCGTAGGCGAGCATGGCGACAGTGAAATTCCATTATGGAGCATGGCAAACATCGGCGGTGTCCGGCTTCAAGAATTTGCTCCGCTGAAAAACAAACGCTACAATCAGGAAGAAATGAACAAGCTCTTTGTGAGCGTTCGGGATGCAGCGTACGAGATTATTCAACGTAAGGGGGCAACGTACTATGCTATTGGACTCGGGTTACTTTCAATCGTAGAAGCCATCCTTGGGAACTACCGCTCTGTACTTTCCATTTCTACCTTGATGACGAGACAGTACGGAGTTCAGGATATTTGTCTCAGTCTACCGTGTGTTGTCGGTGAGCATGGCGTGGAAGAAATTCTGACCCTGACGATGAGCGAAGAAGAAGAACAAGGGTTCCGATCTTCTGCCGCAAAACTCAAGACGACACTGGAATCGCTTCAGGAGAGATGATCTGGCAGCAACAAACTCGTGCATACCTGAAAGACTTTTTGCATATTGCAGACACTGGAATGCAAAAAGTGCGACAATCATATCCTATTGATAATGTCCTCCCTGAGTTGGCAGCGGCGTTCAGCCGTAAAAACAATATCGTTCTTTCAGCACCCCCGGGAGCAGGAAAGACAACACGCGTCCCTCCGACTCTTCTGAACGCAGAGTGGCTGGCAGGTAAAAAAATTCTTATGCTTGAACCTCGCCGCCTCGCGGCACGCCGTGCGGCAGAATACATGGCTTCCCAAATTAGCGAATCGGCAGGGCAGACCGTCGGCTATCGAGTACGGGGTGACACTGTTATCAGCAAAGCAACGCGCATCGAGGTGGTCACCGAGGGAATCCTTACCCGGCAGCTGCAGCATGAGCCTGAACTGCCGGATATTGGTTTGATTATTTTCGACGAGTTCCATGAGCGCAGCATCCATGCCGATCTGGGTCTGGCTCTCACGCTCGACGTGCAGGAACACCTGCGTAATGATCTGCGCCTGCTCGTGATGTCAGCCACACTGGACGATGTTGCGGTGGCGCAGCTGCTGGGTGACGCACCTATTATTGAGAGTCATGGACAGAGTTTTCCCGTGGTCACACAATATGCACGATTCGCTTCAGAGAAATCAATCGACATGCGCGTTGTTGAAACCGTTCTACGAGCACTGAGCGAGCAGGAGGGAGACGTCTTGGTGTTTCTTCCCGGACAGCGTGAAATCCGGCGTGTAGAGAACCTCCTTTGGGAAAAGCGATTGCCGGAAGAAGTAGTTGTTCATTCGCTTTATGGAGATGCCCCGTATCATCAGCAATCGGCGGCACTCTCTCCGGCACCCCCGGGCAGGCGTAAGGTCATTCTCTCAACGAGCGTTGCTGAAACAAGTTTAACCATCGATGGTGTACGGGTCGTCATAGATTCTGGATTGGCGCGCACAGCTCGGTTTGATGTGCGTCGGGGTATGTCCGGGTTGGTCACAGTGCCGGTATCAAAGGCTGTCGCTGATCAGCGCCGAGGTCGAGCCGGACGCCAGGAGCCGGGTGTCTGTTACCGCTTGTGGATGGAACCGGAACACGAAGCCCTTCCCGCCTATCCTCAACCCGAGATCAAAACCGCAGATCTTGCACCGCTCGCACTCGATTTTGCGCAATGGGGAACACCCTCCGGTGCAAACTTACGATTCCTTGATCCGCCCCCCGCAGCACATCTTTTACAAGCACAAATATTATTGGCAGAACTTGAAGCCGTCGACCCTCAGGAGAAACTTACGGCACATGGACGAGCAATGGCCGACTTTCCTCTCCATCCGCGTCTTGCACATATGATCCTGCGCGGCAAAGAATTGGGTCTTGGTGCGCTTGCCTGCGACATCGCCGCACTGCTTGAAGAACGGGATCTGACTGCAGGGAAGAAAGACGTCGACATCGATTTAGCTTCGAGGCTCCACTTTCTGCACGAACAACGGTCAGGTGATGAAAACATTCGGCAGCGGGTGATATCTCAGGCACGCCGATTGCGGCAGATCGCTGAGATTCATAGTGAAGGAAAAGGGAAAAAAGAACATGCACCGGGAATTCTTCTGGCGCTCGCCTATCCCGAACGCATTGCCCAGCAGCGCGAGAAGCATGGTCTTCGGTATCAAATGGCGAGCGGAACCTCGGCAAAACTGCCGAACGGAAGTCTTCTTGCACGTGAGGAATTTCTTGCCATTGGTGAAGTGGACGGAATTGGTACGGAGGTGAAAATATACCTTGCCGATCCAATTGCAAAACAAGATCTGCAAACAGTATTTGCCAGCGCCATCATTGAAGAAGAAGAAATCCGGTGGAGTGAGAATGAGAGCGTTGTTATTGCACGCCGCGTTGGACGTCTTGGTGCGCTTATTCTTTCCGAACAGCATATTGAGCCGCGCGGAGAAAAAGTGACCACAGCTATGGTCGAGGGTGTTCGTCAGATGGGATTGGAGTGTTTGCCCTGGGACAGGGATTCGCGCTCGCTACAGCAGCGAAGTGAATGGCTTCGCAAACACAGCCCTCGTTCCGACTGGCCCAATTTTACCGAAGTTAATCTGCTTACAACGTTAGAAGAATGGCTTGCCCCATTTCTTCACAATATCTGGCGACGCACTCATCTGCAGAAACTCTCCCTGACCGATATTCTCCATTCACGGTTTACCTATACGCAGCGCCAGGAGCTCGAGCATCTCACCCCCTCCCATTTGAAGCTGCCGAGCGGTTCATACATTGCGCTCGATTATTCCAGCGATCAACCGGTACTCGCAGTAAAACTTCAGGAGCTCTTCGGACAAACCGATACACCGAAAATTTGCGGCGGGACGGTGCCGGTGCTTGTTCATTTACTGTCCCCTGCCCGGCGTCCGCTGGCCGTTACGCAAGATCTGCGAAGCTTCTGGACAAAGACGTATCCCGAAATCCGCACACAGCTGCGCGCACGGTATCCCAAGCATATCTGGCCTGAAAATCCTCTCACCGCAATACCGACTAGTCGGACGATCAAACGGAAGAAATGATTTTCTTTGCATTTCTTTTACGAACTTCATGTTTAGAATTTTACCGCAAAGTCCGCTAAGGATACGCAAAGCACGCAAAGAAGAACTACAATAAATGGAAACATCTATAATCCATCCTTTTGTGTGAAATCAATCAGCGGGCTATTTTTCTGAATCTCTTTTGGAGGAAGGAAAACCGAGGTTCGCCCTGATGCCAAACTTCTCTCTAAGCCCAACCAACTTCTGCACTTGATCAGCATCCAGCGGAGTGACGCTCCCTAACTGCTTTGCGATATACATGATCTGCGCAAAGTGCTCGAGTGTTTCCATCTTATAGTATGCATTGAAAACATCTGTGCCGACGGTGAGTGCGCCATGGTTTGCCAGAAGGAAGGCATCGTAATCGTGCAGAAAAGGAAGAAGCGGTTTGTAGAATTCTTCTGTACCGGGAGTTCCATAATTTACGAGCGGGATTTTGCCAAGTGCAATAACCACTTCCGAGAGAACAGGCTGATCAAGCGGAATGCCTGCCACAGCAAAGCCTGTTGCATACGGCGGGTGGACATGACACACACTGTTGACATCAGCGCGTTCTTTATAGATTCTGAGATGCATGAAGACTTCTGAGGAGGGTTTTCTTCTCCCAACGAGCACCTTGCCGGCCATGTCGACAATGATGAGATCGCTTGTCCTCATGAATCCTTTGCTGATACCGGTCGGCGTGATCAGAACCTGGTTTTTATCCAGCCGTGCACTGATATTCCCATCATTGGCAACCACATAACCGCGCGCGTAGGCCCGTTTTCCGACTTCAATAATTTCATTCTCAAGAGAAATGAGGCTCTTGTCCAACGGTTCGACCCCTTCTTCGATTGACACTATTATACGGTAAGGAGTGACATTTATCAAGCGACACCACAAAAAAAAGCCCGGTATGCAACCGGGCCGATATTCATTCCTCTTAAAAACCTGCTATTGGGGTTGAGATGGTTTCGCATTAGGAATTTTTCCATAGGTAAACGCAAGCCCTGCCCCAACGATAATATATTCAATAGTGCCATAGATGAACCATTGCAGTGCAAGATAGTACGGGATCGCGATCATAGCATAGGTTCCATACGCCATGCCAACTGCCATCATCAACCCAACATAGAGACCATACCGGACCCCTTCCATGATTCCCTTACCTTCATATCCCTTCGAAAAGATAAACGTAAAGAAAAATGCAACCACAATTTTCACGAGATGCAGGACCCACATTTTCTCCATCATATCCGGTCGCCATACATTCGTTATCGCCGCATAGGCAGCACCGAGAATGACACCGTGGATAATGATATCCAGGACCTCCAGGAGGACAAACACAACGACAGCACCAATCAGCACTTTTTTCATGGTTTCTCCTTGTGAATTGTTTATGGATGAGTGATCTAACGTGTATGTGTTATAAGAGTACTCAAAATGACGCTTGTTTGCAAGCGGAGGGATGCCCTTGGATAATTATTGGTCATATATCAGAATGTTGTACGACTATGCCCTTTTAGATTCATTTCCTCCCCTCTTAGGGGAAGACTCCCTGCCTGTCCGGTAGTCGGGTGTTTCAGGTTCTCCAAAATAGATGCCGAACCTCTCTGGCGGCAGCCTGAGGCAGACTTCTATCTTATCTTTGCAATGCCGCCTGCTTCTAGACTGATAACAACTGCAGAATCAATGATCGCCGGGGGCGAAGAAATATCGCCAAATGTATTGGAATTGTTTCTCACATTCAGCGAGAATAAAACTGTTCCGTCTTTCTTTAAAGCATAGAAATTTGGATTTTTGATGCTCCCCATTTCAATTCCAAAATAGATGGTCCCGTCGCGATCAATGGTGGGAGATGAAAGAATTGGATTATGCCGAAGACAATTGAATCGCCATACTTCTGTACCATCTTTGTCCAGTTTCACCAGCTGATCAAAAACGAGGAAGTAAATACTTCCTTCGTCATCAACTGCAGGAGCGCATAGAGTTGCTCCTGCTGATATCCCGGTAGATCGTTCCCATAGTCGAGTGCCCTGTGAAGTGTATTTCATAATCTTCCATCGCGAATAAATCACGATGCTCCCATCAGGTGCGATGACAGGCGAACCTCCTGCATACAATGAATCAATATATGTATTCCAAATGACCTCTCCCGCACTGTTGACTGCAGAAAGAGAGTGCCCCAAGACATAAAGAATTCCCTGTTGAGAAAGAGCGGGTGAACCTGCAAGACCTGGGAGATCCAGCTTCCAGCGGAGCGTTCCATTCGATGCAAGACTGTAAAGTTTCTGCGCGGAACTACTGCAAAAATAAATATTCCCGTTTGCATCTATTGCCACTGAACCTGGGTCGGAGAGTGATTTATCCGCTTTGAATGTCCAGAGTGTATCTCCGCCAGAATGGATAGCATAGAAATATCCATTGTTATCACCGACATAGATCGTTCCACTTTCAGTTACGTGCGGATTCCATGTGCTAAAAGCTTTAAGTGTATATGACCATCGTACTGCACCATCAGGCTCAATTGCAAAAAGTTTACTCGGAAACCACTGTGATACGACATAAATCACACCGTTTTTATCGACAACGGGTGCTGTAATCATTTCTTGCGTCGCGGGGGCTGCTGTTTTCCATACGACAATGCCTTCGCGCGCCCCTACTTTCCTAGATATTCCTCTCCGCTCTAATCCACCGAGGTAGGCGTTCCAATAATCGGGAGTGAGTATCGGATCGTTTCCGACAACAACTGGATTATCCTTCTTGCAGCAAAGCAAGAAAATGGCACTCAGGATAGCAATCCAAGATATTCGCAGAAGGTTCACAAAAACCTCCTTACTATTTAGCGAGTAATCCGGTTATTAACAAATATCTCTTTGTAATGAAAACATACCGAAAACAATATCCGAAGGCAATCATATATGCTGGAAGCTTGAACAGAAATAATTGCGAAGCTATTGGCTCTAGACTGTTGTCCATTCCTAGATGAACATCTTTGCATCAAGCCAGACCTCTTTAAGGGGCATTTTCGGCTTGCGGCAAATCCAGATAGGACGGTTCCGTTCATAATTCATCTGCCATCCAGTAAAGGTACTGCCCCCTTCTTGAACGTCGTTGAAAACCTGTTCCATCCGTGAGCGTGAATTCCCGACAACGATATACATTTCTGCCTGTTCTCTGGGTCCCCAGAGCCAATAGCTGTTGTGTCCGCTGATGACACGGGGTAGTTGCAAAGAACGACCGTAATATTCCAGAGCTCCGGCTTCGCCGTAATTCTGTCCTATCAGAACAGCCTTCTGACGCTCTTCTTCTGGAAGACGATGAACGATTGCCGCTACGGAATCAGCAAGCTCTTCCCATCCAAACCGGTCTGCAAGATTCTGCGGCAGTTCAGCGGATACCCCCTGTTCGAAATTTCCCCCTCTGCCGCTCTGCTTAACATACTGTGCAGTGGATGAAGGCGACATTACCGGCAAAACCATCGGCATCGAAATCAGACCCATGGCCAACAAAAGCACCGTTGTAGCAGGCACCATCCATCCCAGAAAGCGCCGGTTATTCCATCGCTCCCAAACGACGACACCGCCGGCAATGAGGACGGGAACGAAGAGCGCGATCCGGTCCAGCCGGTTGGATTGCGCGGCAATCATCATGGCTAGCATAAGCAGAAACGCTATGCCAAGTGCACGAAACTCGCTCCGCTCTTTATCCCGCAGAAACCACACCAGTCCGGTAATCCAGAGGAGCCCTCCTACTAGGTTGTTTGCTAGTAGTTGATCAGCAACTATTTTCAACGGCGGTGTCGGAACATTCTTAAATAACGAAGCATGCTGGTAAAATTCTAAGGAGATAAAGTTATGCAAGACCTGCCAGATCAGATTTGGCAGTACGATCAGCGCAGCTGCGGCCATGCCAATCCAGAATTGTTTTGTTTTGAACTCATGCCGCGCCGGCGTGCACAGCACTCCAAAGAGCAGGAACGCCGCAAGAACAGCAAATGTATGTTTATTCATGATGCCGATACCAACTAAGACGCCGAAAAGAATCCAGAGAGATGACTGCCGGTTCATAAGTATGCGAAGCAGCATCCATACCGCCACTGGCATAAGCGCATATTCAATGACATTCATAGAATAGAAGCTTCCGACACCCAGTTGAATCGGTGCGAGCATGACCGCAAAACATGCCAGTGTTTGTGCTTTCCATTCTCCTCCGATCTGTCTGGTGATAAGTCCGGTTGCTGCCACGGGAATGGTACTGAAAAGTGCGGCAAGAATTCGAAGGGAAATGAGCGAATCTCCGGCGATCAAAACCCAGGTCCACAATACGGCGATAGAAAATGGAGGGTGATCGACAAATCCCCATGCAAGGTGTTTGGCGCATGCAAGATAATAGAACTCATCACGGAAGAGACCGTACTCCGGTTGAAGGAGCGCAACGAGCTGCAGAAAGAATTTTGCAAGAACAAAAAGCAGGAGGATGAGGGATGTTCGTTTCATAGAAATGCCTGGTTATGGTTAGAGTATTATACGCATTCAAGCACTTTTACTGAGAAGGGAGGAAAATGAGTTGTCAGACAGGACTAACTCGCACCAAATTCTGAAGAGCGGGAGACTCACCTTCATTTCATTTCGGTGGGCAGGTGGAGGATTTGTGTCTCAGGCGCATGAGCCTTCGGCTCAAAATCCGCGACACCCAGTCCCGATTCGGCTCACGAGCGAAGCGAATGATTGACGAATCGAGGATCCTCGTTTCGATGATGGAATTGCTCAACATTTCGATTCAGAATGGGATTGGGGAGTCTGGCATTCTTGAGCGGGCGACGAGGTTCGAACTCGCGACATTCAGCTTGGGAAGCTGACACTCTACCAACTGAGTTACGCCCGCGCTACCTATTTAAATATATATTTTTATCTGAAGACAATCAAACAGTGTGGACGATGATCTTCTTTATTCAAAATTCATTTCAAGAATATCATTTTTTTCTGTAACGCCGTGTCTCCAGCGATAAGACGACAGACATAGAGGCCGCTCGCCTGTGTGCGGGGTGCCCACTGAGAGTCATAAATTCCCGGGGACTGCTTTGCCTCTACAAGCGTTGCTATTTCACGCCCGAGAATGTCATATACCTTTAACGAGACCGGGCCTCCCCTCCGAAGCCGATACGTAATTGTTGTCCCGGAATTGAAGGGATTGGGAAAATTTTGTTCCAACACATAGTCTTCCGGAGGCCGATCTTCCCCGGAATAAGCAAATTTCAACAGCCATCCCTCAGGATCAAGAACCACCGCAGAAGGCTGTACGTCACATCTCATGGTGAAACTTTGCTGCTGTGCGTTATTAAACATCGTCACCGTGGTATCTTTTCCGTTCGATGTTATACGAAAATCTATCGGCATCGTGAAAAACGAAGGATTGTTTCGGGTGTCCCTTTGCTCAACATTTACCGTAAGTACGGAAGAATCCTTAAACGCGTTCCAGGTCCACGAATAATCATACGTCGGGAATCCTTCGCCATAGATCCATTCCTGGAAGAAATATCCAAGGGTTTTTCCGTATACACGCTCACAGGTCGACTGAAAATCGTGCGTTGTTGCCGTGCCATATTTCAGTGCAGGATCGTTTGCATACACGAAAAGCGCCTGCATGAAGAGACTGTCCCCCATCACATGCCGAAGCATCTGCAGAACAGTCGCCCCTTTTGAGTAAATGCGATAGGAATTAAAAAGCTCCCGAGCGCTGGATGTATCAGGGATCCCGATCACACCGAGCGCTAGCCGCGCCCGATCAAGCTGTGTGTTCATGTATTCCCAATACGACGGCATGCCGTAATGGTATTCGCGATACAATGCCGAACTGTACTGTGCAAAACCTTCGTTCAGCCAGAGATCTGCCCATGACCGGCATGTGATCATGTCGCCGAACCATTGATGCGCAAGTTCATGCGAAATCACATCCTCTTCAAATGTCCGTGTGGAAGTCATGGTTTGATGTTCCATCGCTCCTCCCTTGCCGAACTCTGCATGTCCGTATTTTTCTTTTATGAAGGGATACTGACCGAAGAGATTGGAAAAGACTTTTAGCATGTCGATTGTGCGGGGAAGAGCTGCAAGTGCGTCGTTCAGATGTTCGGGAAGAACATAGTTGAGCACCTCCATCGAATCGGCACTGGCATACCGGTACCAATTGGAAAACTGGACATAATTGGTAACTGCAATGGAAATAAGATAGGAGGCGATGGGATAACGTTCTTTCCAAAAATGTGTCGACGTTCCGTTGCCATGGTTCACGACCGACATGAGTTTCCCGTTGGAGCCCACCTTGAATGTCGAGTCACAGCTCACAATGATGTCGGCAGAATCTGCTTTATCCCCTGGATCGTCTTTACACGGCCACCAGTCTTTTGCTCCGTACGGTTCGCTCAACGAATACACCCATGGTACTCCCATGTGAGAGTCAAAATAGAAGCTTCCTAATCCAGTCGGTATCGGAGTTCCTTGATAGAATACATCGATCGACAACGTATCGCCCTGTACTATCGCTTGAGGCAACGGGACATCGAAGGAACTTTTATTCTGAACAAACGGATTTGACTGTCCATGAACCAGGAGAGAATCTATGTGCATTTGATTCATGAGATCAAGCGTCAACGTACGTGCAGTATCGAGGCAGCAGTATCCTGCGATTGTAACCCTTCCTTTCAGGTAGCCCGAAGGGGTGAAGATGGCTAATTCAAGGCGGTAATAGGTTATATCAAACCAGGAGCTTGCCAGGGTTTGAATAGATGTTTGCTGGCTGTAGAGGACTTTTTTATCGGAAGGGTTCTGTTGAAGAGCCTTATTTTCTCTCATAACAGAAGAATGTTGAGCATACAGTACGGTGTGAACAATCCCTACGAGGAAGATCAATGCTCGGGCATGTTCTTTCATGACGCAACGATATTTCTTTTTGGGGGCCATTGCACGCGTCAATGAGATCTGTGAATCCTTTTCTTAATAATGGAAAATACTCATTTCGTGTTTCAGAGTCTAATGCGTGCAGCTTTTTACATGCACGGAGAAGGACATGCGTTTTACTCCGAAAAACGCGGCCTCCTCTCTTTTAATACAGACTCCTTCGAGGATTGAAAAGCGAAAAACCTATCAAGGGTATTTCAGCGGCCTGGAGAATGAATCGCCAATCCGATGGGAAGAATTTGAGCTATTATACCAAAGACCGTTGCGCCGTCGTCTCTAACGGCAAAGAAAAAACCGGGAGACACACGATCGCTCGACAGCACTCCTGGATAGACATTGACCCGGAACACATTCCTAGGAACCTCGGAGTAGACCATGGAAGCGAGAAGAGAATTATTGCGATCATAATAGACACCGGCCATGAGTCCTGTCGTTACGGTATTATACGGAACGCCATTAATCATAGGGAGAGACCTTCTTCCAGTTGAAGCAAGTCCTGCACCAAATGAAAGCGCATCTTCATCGTTGATCTTGCGTGAAACACCGAAGATGGCAAAGTCGCCAAAGTGGAAGAAGAGGCTGGTTGTGTGATGTTGATTGAGTGCAAGTTTCATCACGAAATTTTGCCCTGCGTTGCGAACTGCGAAAGGTGCAAAGGAAAGTCCAACCGGCTGCGACCAGTCATTGAGATGGAGTGTCGAGGAAAAAAAATTGGAAACACCGTCAAAACTAAAGAATAGAATACCCAGCGGCTGAAAGATCAGCAGATCCGGAATGCAGTCTTCATTGGGATAAGCAAACGGTCCGTTCTCGACGATCTCATTGATGTACTCAAAGGCGACCACTGTTGCAGCGCCGCAGAAAAAAGGGAGAGGGACGTTATGGTAATCGTACCATTCTGAAAGCTTACGATACACCATGCCGCCTCCCACTGTGTGAAGCATGAAATTCGGTGCATACTGTGCATTATCAATATTCAAGCTGGTGGGAAAAATTTCCTGGCCGAGAAATTTATTCCACCCGAAGGCACGAATGACGGGTGACGGTGAGGTGATATTTTTCCAAACGTTGGCACTTGCACTATGCCAGTGTACATCGTTCCATGTCGGTTCCCGGTCGTTAATGATCTGAAAGGAATCGAATCCGCCGTTTGCCAGAACGGTCAGGGGATTAAACAATGCATCAGAGCCGTAGGTGGAAGGCCTGAAAAAATAGTACTTCTTTTCTTGTGCAGGAGATTGTAAAGAAAGAAGTGCAGAGAGGAGCGCAATGCCAAAAAGTATCTGTGGTACACCGGAAAAAGACTTCATGAATTTCGGATGTATAGTGTAAGTGTTTCATTGTGTGACAAGAACGCTCGTAGAATAGAAGAAATTTTCGCAAGAATCAATCCATTCCGGCAATCTCTGAAGTCGTCTTCAGGCACAAGGCTCTCGGTTGTGAAAGCCCTCACGCTTTGATCATCACAAGGAGCATTTTGAACCTGGTAACCGCCTTCAGTCCATGCGACTGACCGGCGGGAAGCATAAGGATATTTCCGCCGGTGAGTCGATGAGCAATTCCTGAAATCGTTACTTCAGCATCGCCTTCTACCACAAGTACTAGTGCATCAAAAGCGGCGGTATGTTCACTGAGGCTTTCACCCTGGTCGAACGCAAAGGCCGTCACCGTTCCTCCGGACTTTTTTACCAGTGTCCGGCTGACAACAGCCCCCGGTTGATATTGAACAAGCTCTGCTTGTTGAACAGCTCCATCGAGTGCTGTCGAATCTTTTGCGTCCGCTGACATAGTCACTCCTGAGGATTAAAACAATACCTTCCGCGCTGTTACTGCGTCCGATGCACCAGGGTTGTTGACGCCTGCGCTGTGGGCATGATGATGAGTTCGGCAATCTGAACATGTGGAGGGCGCGTTGCAGCGTACAATACGGCATCGGCAACGTCCTCCGGTGTTAGCGGTGTCATGTCTAGATAAGTTTTCTTGGCACGTTCCTTATCGCCGTGGAAACGGACCTCGCTAAACTCGGTTTCCACCAATCCGGGATCGATGGTACAGACACGAAGAGGTGTCTCTACAAGATCCATGCGAAGTCCCTTCGTGAGAGCGTCTACGGCATGTTTTGTTGCGCAATAGACATTGCCGTTAGGGTACACCCCATGTCCTGCAATGGAACCGATGTTGATAATGGTCCCTTGTTTTCGTTCGACCATACCGGGGATCACTGAACGGCTTATATAGAGCAATCCTTTGATATTAGTGTCGATCATTTCTTCCCAGTCTTCGATTTTCCCTTCATGCAGCTTGTTGAGGCCGCGGCTTAATCCTGCATTATTGACAAGGATGCCAATGTTCTGCCATTCAACAGGAAGTTTCTGAACAAACTTTGATACGGCATGACGATCCCGTACATCAAGAGCATCGATATACGTCTCGGTTTTATAGCGATTCTTGTATTCCGCTACTTGTTCTTTCAGCCGCTCTTTGCGGCGGGCGACAAGAACGAGTCTGGCACCTGCTTCTGCAAACTTTTGTGCACATGAACGGCCGATTCCGCTGCTTGCGCCAGTGATGAGAACAATAGAATTGGTCAACGATGCCATAGTACTCCTCTTGTCATGTGTAAGTGAACGAGACAAAAATACGAAGCGAGGGAATGAATGTCAACCAACAGAACCATATTGGTTGTGAAACTTCCATTGCTTCTTGGGCGTTTGAACGGTACATTCTTCCCCATGATGAAGCAGAGAATACCAAAACAGCACCTCATTCTTTTCTTTGTCTCCTGTTATATCCTCATCGTCGCATGTGCGGATGTGTGGTCTGCCTTTTCCCCAACCGGAAGGAACTGGGGTATCCATGCGTTGTCATTCTATGGAAGCGACGTTCGGCTTATCATTCCGCTTCTCATGCTTCTGCTTCTCATACCCCCCGTTCAGGTTTTCCTTGTTCAACGAATGCAATTGCTCTTGAAGCGGTATGATGGTTTTCATCGACCTGTGCGGACAGCGTTCATCTTCATACTCTTGTCGGGATTAACCTTTGTTTTCTGGCTCTTTCAGACAAAAACATTTTTCCTCGGAGATGGGTATCTTTGTCTGCGGAATCTTCCCAGTGCAAGCGCATTAGGTGAAGCAGCCTTTGCATTTAAGCGAACACCGTTCGCCGGTGTTATCATATTTCAGGTTTACCGGCTCTTCGATTTTTTTGGAGCCGCAACTCCTTCAGAAAGTGCATATCGCTGGGTCAGTATTTTTGCAGGAATGGGAACTGCCGCAGCGGCGTGGATATTCGTTCGTTTATTCTCGGAGGATCGATTAGAGAAAGTATTGCTCCTCCTGCTGCTGTTATCCTCAGGGGCAAGCCAGCTCTTTTTTGGATATGTTGAAAACTATGCACTCGCTTATCCGTCTATCCTCCTTTTCCTGTTTTTCGGTATCGCTTATATCCGGGAGAAGGTCTCTCTAGTTTGGCCGGTATTACTTTTTGGAGTTATCGTGATTCTCCATTTTGGCGGGTTAGCCTTTATCCCGGCATTGATATTGTTGATTATTCTTGCCCGACAAAGGAACCAACGCGCAGAACTTGCCGCATCGCTTTTTCTGATGTGTGCGGCGGTTTTTGCCGTGCTGTATTTCTGCGGTTATACTCCCCGCCTTCTTCAGTCGGTTTTCATGGGGGGGCGCAGTTACACATTGCCGTTCATAGGCATCCTTGAAAAGAATCAAGCATATCATCTCTTTTCATGGAATCACTTCGTGGATATCCTGAACTTCCTCCTTCTGGTCGTTCCGGGATCGCTGACGGTTCTTCTTCTTTCTGTTTTGCTTCTTTGGAAAAAAGACAAACCATTTACCCCGGAGATCAGGTTCGTTTTCCTTTCCGCCATATGCGGACTCGGGTTTCTCTTTTTCGTGAATTGCGAACTAGGAATGAGCAGAGATTGGGATCTTCTAGCACCTCTTCAAGTGGGGATATTTGCCGCGGCTGCAACACTGTGGATGAGTGCAACTGAGGATACAATGATACGACTACGCGTGCTGGTGACAATAGTGCTTGCTGCCATGCTGCATATGGCGCCGTTCATCGGCGTGAATGCCAATCAGGAGCGCTCGATGGCGCGGTTTCACATGCTCCAGGAGAGCAATCTTTGGAGCACCCATGCCAAGCTCGACGCATTCGAAGTCATGGCCATCTACCATCGTGAGCGAAAAGACTTTTCCCAGGCCATTCAATGGTATTTGCGCTATGTTGCGCTCGATTCATCGAACCGTCGTTTGTGGTGGAATTTGGCTACTGCACACGCGGAAGCAGGAAATACACGAGAAGCGTTCAACGTCTACAAGACCATGATTCGGCTCGGGATGGAAGATGCGAATGTCTGGACAGGTATGGGAGCGCTTATTGCCCGTTCTGCGAAGCGGGCACAACAGGACCGTTTTTCTGAAGCGCTGGCGATGTTTCGGAGGGCCGAACAGCTTGATCCCGCATCCCCGCTTATTCAGTGTGACATAGGGGCGATGATCGTTGAAACTGAACAAGATTATTCGAATGCCTTGCCTTATTTTCTAAAAGCGATCAGGCTCGATTCGACGTTCGCTGGCGCGTATGAGAATGCCGCAATCTGTTACATGGCACTCGGTGATTCCAACTCCGCTCAGCCATATAGAATGTTATCAAAGAAATATGAACAGCCATATCAAAAACGTACCGTGCCTTGAGAGTCTTATACTCGCCCGCGCAAAACCTTCCACTCACCTACAACATCGTTTCCCCGAACAACATAATAGCGGTCAAAATTTGCAGCAGTAAGGCAGGAGTGATGTTCGAGAATTCGGATGCGTTCGCCTACTTTGAACTTCCCCTCGATGTTCGAATGCCGATCAACCATGACCTTTCCATGTTCCTGGGAGAGCGACTGTACGTGAACATCGAGATGCGCAAAGAGGCGTTTCCGTTCATAATCTTCATAGAGAATCCCCATACCCATATCGTTTCGAATATGTGTCGCACCGGGATCTTTTGAAAGCGCCAACGCACCAGCATCCGTCACAAAATGCTGCGCCTCCGGCTGGTGTGAAATGACGCTGGCAAGAACGGTTAACGCACAATCGTTGACCCCGCAGACTCCCAGCTGAACCTGTGTATAATCATTGAATGCATAATTCCCCGGACGTATCTCGGTAATACCATCCAATTTTTCTACAAGTGACATCGTTGGCGTGGACCCAATACTGATGCCGGGAACGGCAATGTTATTGCCGCGAAGCCATTGTGCAAAATGCACCATTGTCGAACGTTCCTGTTCGGCGATATCAATAATTTCCCGTTTTGTTTGCGCCAGATAGGAATGACCTGCATGTGTCAGAATACCATCAAAATGCAGCACCTCCGATTGAGCAAGTGCATGTGCCATTTCTTCTGCAAACGTACTTGATGGATCGACACCGGCACGGTGACCACCGCAATCAACCTTGAGCCAGACATGGACAGGTCCGGCCATTGTAGCGGCTGCTTTGACGATAGCCGATTTCGCTTCCATGCTGTCGACCACAAGGCGGAATGTAATCTTCTTGGCAAGTGCGATCGCTCTTTCTGCCATTACAGGCGGAACAGGAAATGCCCATGTGATATCGTTGAATCCAGCTGCAGCAAATTGTTCTGCTTCATAGAAAGTTGAAACGGTGATCCCGTTCGCTCCCAGTGCTTTTTGTTTCCTGGCAATTTCAAGGCACTTATGTGTTTTGATGTGTGGCCGGAGCGAAACATGATATTTCTGTGCGCGCTCTTGCATGCGCTTCAGATTGGACTCGAGGATATCGATGTCAAGCAATAATGCCGGCGTTGGGAGCTGGTCGATGTTCATACGATGTGTGTCTTTGGATAGCTCAAGTTAGCAAAATATTATTTGAACTCAACTATTCTACCGTTTCTCGCATGGAACAAACATCACTTGTCTCCGTCCAACATAAAGCAAGACAAGCGGTTATACAGGTGTATTCTTCAAGAATTATGTGTACTATGCATCAATGATGAAACAGAGAATGATATTTTCCTCTAAGCCCGGGTTTTACCCACAATGGATTGTATGTTTGAGCATGCTCTTCACTGTTCTTTCTGGGTGCAGCAGCGGACTAAACTTAACCAGCGAAAGACGTCAGGGTGATATCATCATCGACGGCAATGATGCCGAATGGCAAAACGGGCTCTACTATGACAGCGAATCGGATGTTGTCTACGGTGTGCGGAACGACGATGAATATGTTTACGTTTTTCTCAAGACTCAAAATCGTTCAACACAAATGCACATCATGAGAGGGGGATTCACCGTTTGGTTTGATAAAGCAGGGGGGAAGAATCACGCGTTTGGTATACGGTACCCACTGGAAGGACAGGGGAACATTCGGACATTCCGCCCCGATGCAGATGAAGAACAAATGCATGCAATGCTTGATCAAGTCTTCGGGGAATTAGAAATTCTTGGCCCTCAAAGCGAGGACGTCCAACGATGTCCGGCAATTGATGCGCGCGGAGTCCGTGTAAAAATCGGACGCACACGCGATGCACTGGTATATGAACTTTGCGTACCCTTGATGAAATCTCCCGACCATCCCTATGCCATCAATCAGACGTCTCCTGGACGTCTCGGCATTGGATTCGAATCGGCAGAATTCAAGCGCGGAGAAGCGAAAGGCGGACTCCCAATGAATGGCGGTTTCAGCGGAGCTAGTCCGATGGAAGGTGGGGGAATGAGTGGGGGCGAACAAGGGGGCCATAGACATGGAGGCAACCATAGAGAAGATTCGCCTGAAGGAACTGCAAGAACAAAACAGATGGCGCTCTGGTTAGCAGTTCAATTGGCGAAGTAATTTTTCGGACGAAGGGAATCGAACAACGCCAACGGCGCCTGCACGGCACCGTTGGCGTTTTCACAGGTCACTCTTCCAGTGTTATAATATTGCCTGGATCCTGATCTAAAGCGCGGGCATTCAACACGCGGCGCATGAGTTTCCCGCTCCGGGTTTTGGGAAGTGAATCGACGAATTCGATATGTTCCGGTTTGGCAATCGGTCCCATCTCATGAGAAACGTGCTTACGAAGTTCTTCGATTAACTTTTCACTCTTCTCAATTCCTGTCTTCAAAATCACGTACGTGTAGATCGCATTTCCATGGAACCGTTAGCGCTTCTTTCTCTCAGGGAAATTTTGTTCTGTTAACATTCGTTTTCCCTAGGTTTTTCTAAAAAATGGTTTGTACATTCAATTGTGTGGACATGTTGAAATCTCACGAATAAGAAGAAGGGAACGATAATGATACACTGTATTCTACAAAATCGAATATTCAAAATATTGTTCTGCCTGGGACTTATGATGTTCATAGTCACCGCGACCTTGGCACAACAATCCTCAATTCCCAAAGGCGGGGATAACACGATACCAACCTCCATTAATGCAAGGTTTGAGCACATTGCCTTCAATGTCCTCGATCCGGTTGCCATGGCAAAGTGGTATACCGACAACCTGGGAATGAAAGTGATGCGCTCCGGCCCGGCGCCTGCCTTTACTACTTTTATTGCAGATTCCGGGAAGCATATGATGTTTGAGCTCACGCATAACACCAATGCTCCTCTCTTTGAACCTTCAAAGATTCATTTTACTTCTATCCATCTGGCTTTTTTCACCCCCGATATCAAACAGATGCAGGCACAATTGACAGCGGCTGGTGCCCGCATTGTCGATAGCCTTCGCACAACATCGTCAGGCGATATTGTGATCACTCTCCGTGATCCATGGGGATTGGCTATACAATTTGTTCAGCGCATGAAGCCTATGCTGAATTTTGCCGGATTGTATCCTGAACATTTTGCTATTAATGTTGCCGACTCGCGGGAAAAAGCTCAATGGTATGCGGATCATCTCGGGATGATCGTCATGCGCGATGGCAAGGCACCATCGTATGGGATGTTCATTGCTGATGCGGGCAAAAATATGATGTATGAATTGTACCAGAACAAGGATGTTCCTGTTGTTGACTTTTCGACGGTCAGCCCTATGTCGTTTCACATTGCGTACATCGTCGACAATATTCAAGCGGCAAAAGATATTCTCGTTGCTGCCGGCGCAAAGGTGGCAGAAGATGTCACAACCCTGCCGAGCGGTGATAAAGTATTAATGCTGCGCGATCCCTGGAATCAGCCGATCCAATTTGTGAATCGCATACAACCCATGATACAATAAACGGTTCGTGACTTTTTTTGGGGGGCTATTGTCAATACACAGGGTGGTGATCTTTTTTATCGTTCATAAAGTTGCAACTGGATGACGATCAGGCCAGGTCCAATAAATCCAGACGATGCTCATAATCTTTCGTCAAATCAAGACAGAGCTGTTCCAGTGTTACGTCGCGAAGCCGGGGTGCTTGCTCTTTGAGAATTTTCCAGCACAGCTCCTGTTCCAGGTCAAACGTGAGCCGTTGTTCGCCAATCCCAATCTCCCATAATTCACACAAAAGATCTGCAAAGCGTACGGAGGCAGTTAAAAGGAGAGATCGTGCAGATTTTGAAAGGTCGTGGTGCCTGCGGATTACATCGACAAAGTCTGCCGGCAGTTTCCATTTTTCGCATAAGCGTGCGCCAATTTCTTCATGTGTTGTACCTATCAGCTGAATTTCAGCATCAACATCGGCTAGTCCATCTTCGAGTGTCATCTGGCGAATCTCATCAAGATAGAGCGGATAGTACTGCGCCAGAACAATCTTGCCGATGTCATGAAGTAATCCGGAAGTGAATGCCTTTCCAAATGGACGGAGCTCGATTTTTGTCACGAGGGCTTGTGCTACAATTGCCGTTGAGATGCTATGTTTCCAAAGAGCATTCAGAAAATCCACCTGGTGTTCGTTGAGTTTGAATATCTGCTGCCGCATGTGAAAGAAGAGCGCAAGACGCCCCACTTCATCAAATCCAAGAACCGCCACTGCCTGCGGAACCGAGGTGACTTCCCAGCGTAATCCATAATACGGCGAATTCGCAGCGCGAAGGACCTGGACCGTCAATGCAGCGTCCATTTCCACAAGCTGGGCAACACGTACTGAGGCGGCATTGTCTTTTTGGGTTTCCGCTTGTACTTCAGCGAGTACCAGAGGAAAGGCGACAATCTCGTTAATCCGCTCTATATCTGGTGAGAGATCTCTCATATGTCCATGGATCCTGAATCTTTGCATTCCAAGATAGGTATCTTGAACCTTATTCTCAACTATGGATTGTGATACCGGTCAGAAATACTTAAAAGTCTTTCCCTTTGCTCTTGTCCAAGAATAACCCAATATCTCGACTTTGGGCGAATGGAATTGTATAATAGAATGAATCTTTTCATATTGAAGGAACATTATGCGTCAATGGAAAACATCGCAAAAAAAGACGATTCTCGACGTTAACAAATTCTTGAAGGTAGAGCAGCATACCATCGAATTGCCAAATGGCCAAATTATTGATGACTGGCCGTGGGTGATATCACCGGATTTTGCTCTGGTGCTGGCAGTAACAGAGCGGAATACTCTTTTACTTTTTCGTCAGGTTAAATATGCGGTCCATGGAGTGTCCTTTGCCCCTGTAGGCGGGTATGTCGAACGCGGAGAAGATTCCTTTGTCGCGGCAAAGCGGGAACTTCGAGAAGAGATGGGATGTGAAGCTCCTGAATGGATTTTCTTGGGAAGTTTTCCCTCCAATGGAAACCATGGAGGGGGAAACGGACATTTGTTCCTTGCACTGAAGGCACACAAAGTTTGTGATCCAATCATCGACGACCTCGAAGAAATGGAACCTGTGGAACTTACCATCGAGGAAACCGAACAGAAGTTGTTAGAGGGTGAAATAAAGGTGCTGGGTTGGCAGGCTATGCTCGCCATGGGATTGCTCTATTTGAAGAAGAGGCAATGATTTACACCTACGGTACGCTATGGATTCTCTCCGGGCGTCGTAAGGATTGTACACGACTTCACGAATATCGCGCATGGATAATCTCCGGATTCTTTTAACTCATGTATTAGTTATGAATTTTCTTGATGGTTGTCAAGTTAACAGTTGCGTCTGGTTGCATCCTTTTTAGTGGGGGGAGGGGCTTGCTCTCAGATGCTGAGTTTGGGCATTAAGATATTGGGCTCGCAAGACAAGAAGATTATTGGCACCTTCGCGGGACCATCTCATACCTTGCCGTTT
>Ga0268280_1000881_pt1 | contig 22173 bp, 22 predicted proteins | sample saktaG_9_FD_190139 | JGI IMG/M metagenome (GOLD analysis project Ga0268280, IMG submission 190139) | Saline water microbial communities from Sakinaw Lake, British Columbia, Canada - sak_2011_5_24_40m | ecosystem: Environmental > Aquatic > Non-marine Saline and Alkaline > Saline ... | reverse complement strand
CCAGGAGGAAAAGCCGGCGGACACGTTTCTTCCTCAGCGAATCCCTGTGGGCATTGGCCGTGATGGTGAAGAACCAGGCCTTGAGATCCCCCTCCTCCCGGTCCTGCCCCGCCGGAAGGGCCTTGACTGCCCTCAGCCAGGTCTCCTGGAAGAGGTCCTCGGCGTCCCCGGTGTCACCGGCCAGGGCGCAGGCGAATCGGTAGACGTGCGCGTGGTACATGTCAAAAAGCTCGTCGAAGGATGTCATATCTTCGTCCGTCTTCACCCCATAAGACGTGCGATCGGCCGGAACGTTCCGGCTTGGCGCCATGCCGGGGCAGAGGTCCCTCAGATCTCAGGCGTGAAACGCTCGGCCAGGATGTCCCGCGCTTCCTGGGCCCTGTCTTCGGGTACGAGGAGAGAAACGACGCCCATCCCGTCCATGGTCAAGCCGTAGATCTTCCCCGCGGACTCGTAGCTCACCCGGGCGGGAATGCCGAAGGATTCAAGCATGTTTTTGAGGATTTCGCCGTCCGTGATCCCGTTGGTCTTGTGGACGATGACCCATTCCATGACACTATCATATCACCTTCGCCCCTCGGCTTGAACTCGCCGCGGAGCTGGGGTATCTTTTCCCCTCGAGTCTCGGGGATTTCGTTTTTCGGCCCTATTTCCCGGCGTCCTTGATGGCCTTGATGTAGTTTTCGACCTGGGTTTTCAACACCGCTTGTTCGATCTTGGGCAGGACCGCCTCTAATATGGCCAGGGCCTTGGCCGGCTCCTTGGCGTTGATGTAGGCGATCCCCAGGTTGACCTGGAGGTTGACGTCGTCGGGGGCGAGGACGAGGCCGGCTTGGAAGCATCCGACAGCCTCGAGGGGCCGGCTGAGCTGGTTGAGGATCGCGCCTTTGAGGTTGTACGCCCCGGCGTTGGCGCCGTTCTTCCGGATGGACTTGACCACGTAATCCAAGGCGTCGTCGTACCGTTTTTCGATGTAATAGAGCCGGGCCAGATGATAGGCGGCCTCGGCGTCTCCGGTGAGTTCATGGGCCTTTTTCAGGGCGGCTTCGGCCTTCTCCGTCTCCTTGAGCTCGACCAAGGCCAATCCGAGGTTCCTCTGGACGTCCCCGGCATCAGGCTTGAGTGCCGCGGCCTTCCCGTAGGCCTCGACCGACAGGGCATATTCTCCCTTGGTGTAATAGGCCGATCCCAGAAGGTTCCAGGAGTTGAAGTGCTCCGGATCGATCGAGACGGCCAGTTTTCCGTAGCGGATGGCTTCGTCCGGGAGCCCGTAGCGCAGGGCGATGAGGCCCTTTTCGTACTGGTATTGGGGGTTCTTCTCGTTGGCCTGGGCTTTTTTCTTCTGGGACTGCGATGGGGCGTCCCCCGCGCGGCCGACGCCGGCCCAGGCGCCACCGGCGATCCCGGCGGCTACGGCCAGCGCCAGAAAGATCCTAAGGCCACTTCGAAAGATGTCCATTTCCGCCTCGATATTCTATGATGGCACAACCGGCGCGGGGGGTCAAACCTGCCTTTTGCTCCAAAAGGCAGGTTTGACCCCTCTTGCCTGGGGCGCATGTTCGGTCTACAATAGGCGCGAGAAAAGCCGAACCATGGACAAGATGCCCCTGACTAAAGAAGAGATCGCCCGGCTGCGCCGGCGCGAGGCCGAGGTTCTCGCCCGTATCGACCTCCTGAAGAGGACCATGAGCGATACCAAGGCGCTCGACACTCTGGCCTATAAGGCGAAGCTGTTCAAAGAGGCCCAGGACGAACTGCGCCGCGTCCAGGATAAGCTGGCCGGGCTCTCCGAAGAATAATTTCGGTCTACGGTCTTATCGCCGGGGATCGGGTCGACAATAAAACCGTCCGGAATAGGACATTCCCTGTCTGAAACCGGACAGTACCTGCGTGTAAATTCATTTTACGAACTTCTTTGAGTCTGGGGTTGTCAGTCCAAAACATGAAGAGGGAACCCAGGAGCACGTTTCCCCGCAGGGGTAAGGTATCAGACTTGGCCCGAACCTTGCTATATTTATGTTCAGCATGATGATGTTCTGTTGCGGTGGGCTTATCGCGGTACCGCTCATGTCCACCGGATAGGTCTTTTAAGGTTACGAATTGACTCCGGAGAAGTCCGCCGCGTGAAAAAAAGCCTGGCCGTCGTCCTGACCTTCTTCCTGGCGGCCGCCGCTTTGGCCGGCCCAGGCAGGCGGAAGGCCGCGGACCCGGTGGAGCGCCTGGCGCGGCTCTACGAGGACAGCCGCTACTTTGAGCTCCGTGACGGTCCCGGTCTGTGTCCTGGACGAATTCGGGTTCCGGGTTGGCGGCAAGGACCTGTCCTTGCGCAAGATCGCTGTCCACACCGAAGTGACCCACACCGATACGCGATATTTCCACGGCACGCTCGGCCTCGATATCCTGGCGCAGTGCACGCGGATGACGTTCAACTTCGAATCCATGAGCTTCATTCTGGAATGAATTAAGGAAAGGATCGACCTCAAAGAAAAAACCGGCCATTCTTCTGTCGTGTGTCCTGGGCCTCGCCGTGGCGGCGCCGGCCCAGGAGATCTTCGACGTGCTCCGCAAGGGCGATATCCCAACGCTCAAAGCGCTCGTCGAGAAAACGCCCCAGGTGCTCGATACCCGCGACGGCGACGGGAGGACGCCGCTCCACTGCGCCGCCGGAGAGACGACGCCGTTCATCGCGTCCGACGGGAGCTATCTCCTTTTTTCCCGCCAATACGACCTCTGGGTGAGCTTCCGGGGTGAGGGCAACGCGTGGTTGGAGCCCGTCAAGTTCGGGCCCGAAGTCAATAGTCCGTCGAGCGAGTTATGCCCGGTCGTCACGGCCGACGGCAAGTACCTGTTCTTCTTGAGCCAGAGGGGCGGCGAAAGCCACGCCTACTGGGTCCGCGCCGACGTCATCGAGAAGGCCCGGCCGGCCGGACTCAAGAAGTAGATCCTTCTCAGCTTTCTTCATCGAGGTCCAGACAACCGCGGCCAGTGACCGGTCCTTTATCCCGCTATTTGATGTTCTGGACGAGCGTCTCCGATGTCTTACTAGTCTTCTTGAGGATATTGGACAGCGTTTCTACGAACTTGGAGCGTCGGTCCATGGTCATCTGGAGCCGCAGCGAGGTCATCTCCGACATCTCGTTCATGCCGTCGAGGTCCGACTTGAGATCGTCCCGTAGGGATTTGAGGCCCGATACCGGTAGGCCGGAAGTTCGCGGCGGGAGCGTCGGAATGATGGGCGTTTTGACGTACTCGAGATGGATCGCGGGCGAGGCCTTGGTCTCCAGGTTGATCCGGCGAGGGAGAGGGGCCGGTTTCTTCGAACCGGCCACTCTTTTGTCGCCGATGTCCCCGGACCTCGCGGGCTTGGACATCTCTTGTGCGATCCAGGCATCGAGTTCCTTGATCAATTCCCGGATCTTTTGTTTGGCCGCGTTCGTCGCCTTGATCTCGGCCATGATCATGCGGATGTCGTCGTCCATGTCCTTGGTCGCCATGACCATGACGATGAAGGCCGCTTCCTCGACGTCTGCGGTCGTGAGTCCCGGGAAGGTCGCGCGGACTTTGAGGTCGGTCGAAGCACGGAGCGATTCGAGATCGTCGCCGGCGGCGATCCTCGGCGCCAGCGCCCGCGCCATCGTCTCGAGCTTTCGCAATCCGGAGGGCTGGAGGCGTCTCTCGGCCCAGGCAAGCCGCGAGAAGATCTGCGGCGGCAGGACGAGCTGTTTTTCCCACACGCCGAGGCGTTTGTCGGACCCGGATCCTCCGGGGACGGTTTGGGCTTCGGCCGGCATCGCGATCGCGATCCAGGCGAATACGACAAGGAGTGAGACCGTGCGTTTCGTTATGATCATGCCCTGCCTTTATCACCCGCGCGGCCCATCATACCAGCGATGCGTCCTCCGTGACAAGGCCGGCCTCCGCCGGCCGGTCCGCGCGATGCTCTGGCGCAAAAAAAGAATTTCATTCGCCTTTTTTTTAGTATAATCTTGGCCCGAGCGTCAGAGAAACATGAGCGGAATGGCCCGGCCCGTCAAGCGCAGATCGATGAAAGGCCCGAGTCCGGCCGCCGGACTGCCCGTCACGCCGGAGCCTTCCCCGCGCCCCACCGAGCGATCGCTCTCGCGCCTGCGGCGGGCCGCCGACGTCGCACTTATCGTCCTGGCCCTGGCCGCCATCGGCCTCTTCGTGGCCACGAAGATCATCGGAAGACGGGCCGACGGCCCCATCGGGGCCAACGGAAAGAACGAGGACGGAACGGGCGCGCTGTCTTCGTCGATCGGGCCGGAAGGCGCCGTGGGTCAGACGGGGTCCTTCGCCGACCTCGAGAGCGGCCCCGACGAGTTCGAAGGCGACGTCGACGACGACCCGATGCTCGGCCCGGCTATCATCTCCGACCCGGCCGCCGCGCGCCCGTTCTCTCCCGTCGACGACCCGCGCCTGGCCGCCCTCCTCGACCCCGAGATCGAGCGTGCGCTCAAGGCCGGCCGCATCCCGTCCATGGCCATCGTCCTCGTCTCCGGTGACCGCATCGTCTGGACCCGTTCGGCCGGCCTGTCCAACGTCCGGGTCAAGACGCCGGCCGCCTGCGACACGGTCTATCTCATCGCCTCGACCTTCAAAACGATGTCGGCGACGGCCCTCCTCCAGCAGATGGAGCAGGGCAAATTCAAGCTCGACGACCGGGTCAACGATTATCTCTCGGACATGAAGATCGGGGGCGAGAACAGGCGTTACCCCGTGACGTTCCGCAATCTCCTGACCCACACCTCGGGCCTGCCGACCGACTTCGGCCGGCATGCCGTCTGGGAAGACCAGGTGCCGCGGTCGCTCGTCGATTACCTCCGCGGGCGGCTTCGGTTGGCCCGGCGGCCGGGGACGCGTGTCCTCTATTCCAACATCGCCTTCACCCTCATCGCCCACCTCGTCGAAAAGTTCTCCGGCGTCCCGTTCAAGGAGTATATGCGGAAGAATGTCTTCGCACCCGTCGAGATGCGCGACACGGCCTTCGAGCCCCGGGCCGACATGGCCGAGCGTCTGGCCATACCGTATATGCCCGTCCGGCGGCGCTCCGGCGTTTTCCGGCCCGTGGACTGGGTCAAGGCCGACGCCTGGCCGGCCGGCGTCGTCTACGGCACGGCCGTCGACCAGGCCCGCTGGTTGATCGCCAACCTCAACGACGGCGTCTACAAGGGGCGGCGGCTCTTAGGCGAGGCGACCTTCAGGGAGATGATGAAGCGGCAATACGACCGCTTCGCCGGGCCGATCAACGGCGGCTGGCTCAACGAGACGTCCGGCTACGGCCTGGCCTGGTGGATCTCGACACAGAACGGCGAGACGATCATCGCCCACAGCGGCAGCGTCAATGGCTACACGGCCTTCCTGGCGGGAAACCTCAATCGCAAGACCGGCGTGGCCATCCTGACCAACGGCAACAAGGCCCATCGCTGGCTCTACAGCCTGGCCCTCAAGGCCCTGGCCGCGCTCTAGGGGCGTTTCCCCGCGCGCGTTGACTCCGCCCCCCGCATTTGTTATCCTCTGGACCAACCTGGATTCCAATCATAGGGGAACTCGCCGTGAAGTGCTTCCGTTGCGATTTTGACAATCCCTCGGGCACGCGTTTCTGCGGCCGGTGCGCCGCTCCGCTCCGCGCCGAAGGCGGCCCGCAGGCCGCGACCGAAACCCTGCGCACTCCCATCCGTGAGCTGACGACCGGTTCGACGTTCGCCCGCCGCTATCAGGTCATCGAGGAGTTGGGCAAGGGCGGCATGGGCCGCGTCTACAAGGTCTTCGATACGGAAGTCCGGGAAAAGCTGGCTCTGAAACTTCTCAATCCCGATATCGCTTCCGATGCCGACACGATCGAGCGTTTCCGGAACGAGCTCCGGCTGGCCCGGACCGTTTCCCACCGGCACATCTGCCGGATGCACGACCTCGGCCGCGAGGAGGAGACGGGAACATATTTCATCACCATGGAATACGTCCCCGGCGAGGACCTCAAGAGCTTCATCCACAGGATCGGAGCCCTGCCCGTCGGCAAGGCCGTGACGATCGCCCGGCAGGCCGCCGAGGGGCTGGCCGAGGCCCATCGCCTGGGCGTCGTCCACCGCGACCTCAAGCCCCAGAACATCATGATCGACCGCGAGGGCGGCGCCCGGATCATGGACTTTGGCATCGCCCGCTCGGTCAGGGCCAAGGGGATCACCGGTGCCGGCGTGATGATCGGTACGCCCGAGTACATGTCGCCCGAGCAGGTGGACGGAAAAGAGGCCGATGCGCGCTCGGACATCTACTCGCTGGGCGTTGTCCTCTTCGAGATGCTGACGGGACGCCTGCCTTTCGAAGGCGATACGCCGCTCAGCATCGCCGTCAAGCAAAAAAGCGAGCTGCCGCCCGACCCGGGCACGATCAACGCCCAGATTCCGGAAGACGTCCGCCGACTCGTCCTGAAATGCCTGGAGAAAGAAAAAGGCAAGCGGTTCCAGAGCGCGGATGACCTGCTGGCGGAGCTTGTCCGGATAGAAAAAACTCTGCCGGCGACGACGCATGCCCTTCCGCTCCCTAAGCCCCAGACCTCCAAGCAGATCACTGTCCGCCTGCCGTCGAAGAAGGTCTGGATCCCGGCCGGGGCGGTGCTCCTCGCGCTTGTCGTTCTCCTCGTCTGGCAGCTCCTTCCAGAGGGCGACGCCGCGAAACGAAAGGTCGCGGTCCTCGGATTCAGGAACCAGACCGGCGACGCCGGGCTCGACTATCTTAAAGACGCCATCCCCAACCTGCTCATCACGAGTCTGGAGCAGTCGAAACACCTCCGGGTAACATCCTGGGAGCGGCTGAAGGACCTCCTCAAACAGGCCGGCCGGGACCCGGCCGATGCGTTCGACGAAGAGGCGGGCTTCGAAATCTGCGGCAAGAACGGCATCGAAGCCCTTGTTATTGGCTCGTATATCAAGGCCGGCGAGACTTTCGTCACTAACGTCAAGGTCCTCGACGCCGTGACGAGGGATTCGCTCAGGAGTGTGTCGGCTCGCGGCGAGGGCGTGGCCAGCATCCTTAGGTCCCAGATCGACGAGATCAGCCGGGCGGTGGGCCGCGGCATTGGCAAGCCTCTCCTCAAGCTCGAGGCACCTGCCCGTCCGATCGTCGACCTGACGACGAGCTCTCTGGAGGCCTACAACTACTTCCTCCGGGGCCGGGACGACGCCGAGAATCTTATTGGCTCAGACGCCAAAAAGTTCCTGGAAAAAGCCATCGCCCTGGACCCGAAATTCGCTGTCGCCTATTTGTACCTGTCCACGGCCGAGTTTCTGCTCATCGATTTTAAGGCCCAGGACGAGGCCCTGAAAAAGGCCAAGGAATACGCTGGGGGGGCTTCAGAGAAAGAGAGGCTCTACATCGAGGCGGAGTTCGCCGGGACGATCGAGCGGAATTCCCGAAAGAAACTCCGGCTCCTCCTCGAGCTTACGGAAAAATATCCTCAGGAAAAGTACGCTCACTATGAATTGGGGAATTTTTATTATAGCTCTGATAGATATTCAGAGGCCATTCCGGAGTTCGAAAAAGCCATCGCTCTGGACCCGGACTATGGTCCCGCCTTCAATATGTTGGGATATACCTATGCGGGAGCCGGGGATTATGAAAAAGCCGAGGCCGCCTTCCTGCGTTACATCGCGGCCAATCCCGGCGACGCCAATCCGATCGATTCCCTGGCCGAGCTCTATTTGCACAGGGGGGATCTCGACAAGGCCGCGTCGAAGTACAGGGAAGCCCTGGACGTAAGGCCTGATTTCACTTCGGCCTGCAGCGGCTTGGCCTATATTTCCGCCCTGAGAGAAAACTACGGCGAAACATCTCGATGGATCGAGGAATTCCTGTCCAGGGCAACAAGCACCGGGAAGATGGAGGGGCTGTGGCTCGCGAATTTTTACGATTACCTATCGGGCCGCCCGGAAAAGGCCCTGGCCGGGTATCTCGCCTTGAGGAAGATCGCCGAGTCGCATGAATCGGGTTATCTTGTTTCCAACGTGGACTGGATAACGGGCTTCATCTACTCTGATCTGGGCCGGTTCGATGAAGCCCGGAAAGCGTTTCTGGCTATGACTGAATACCATAGGCAGGGAGAGCAGACCCGGCAAGATGCCTACGGTGCCCGGAGGGCTTTCCAACTCGGTTGGGTGGACCTCAAACAAGGGCGTCTCGAGGACGCTCGCGCCCGTCTCGAGGAGATCAAACCCCTCCTTCCGAAATTAGCTCCCGACGACCTGGGGACATGGACTTTTGATCATCGGCTCCTGGATGCCGAGGTCGCCCTGGCCGGAGAATCACCGGAGAAAGCCGTCGCCGCCGCCGAACGATTGCAGCTGTCGGATTTCCGCGGCATGACGACCCCTTACCTGGCCTCTTATAACACGCCCTTCTTCAGGGACGTCAGGGCCCGGGCCTATTGGAAGAAAGGCGATTTGGGCGCGGCCGAAGCCGAGTACCGGAAGCTCATGACCGTCGACCCTCGAAACCAGATCCGCTACCTCATCCACCCCCTTTATCATTATCGGTTGGGCCGGGTTCTCGAGGAAAAGGGCGACAAGGCCGGCGCCGCGGGCGAGTACCGGAAATTCCTCGAATACTGGAAGGACGCCGACAAGACCCATCCGGAATTGGCCGACGCCCGCGCGCGGCTGGCCGTGCTGGAAGCGAATTCCCGTTAGAAAATGCGTCCGGCGCGCATGTCAAGTCCAAGGAAAATAAGTTGCGCCTCGCCCCCGCGCAGAATTAGATCCTGAACCCGAAATTCAGGCCCAGGACGAAATGATCGGTTCGGTTGAGGAGCAGGAGGGCGACCGATAACCTGACGGGGCCGGACGCGTAGCCCGCCTGGAACTTGGGAACGACCGTGCCGCCGGCCTCCTCCGCCCAGTCGGATATCCGCCGGATGACCCCGCCGCCGACGAAGAAACTCCGGATCCTGATGTTGACGGTCCCGCCGGGGACGATGTGGACGGCATCGCCGAATGAGCTCCGGAACCAGAACGAGACCTCGGGGTTGATGCTCAGGACTCGACCGAGGCGAAGCTCGAGCTCCGGGCCGAGCGTCACCCATTTGGGAACGCTGTTGAGGTTCATGTAGCCGAGGTCGATGTACAGTCCGATGGGCCGGTTTCGTTCCCGGAACTGGGCCTCGGCCGGCCGCGCCGCGGCCAATCCGATGCCCATCACCGACGCGATTACGAGGGCCATCGTTTTTCGAGTCATGTCCGCGCGCTCCGTTTCAGTCGCCCTTTTTGTAAACGACCTTGCCGCCGATGATGGTGTAGAGGACGCCGGTCCCCGGGATGTCGTCCTCGGGACAGGTCAGGATGTTGCGGTCGAGGACGGTGATGTCGGCGAGTTTGCCCACGGTGAGGGAGCCCTTGATCCCCTCTTCGAAGCCGGCGTAGGCGCCGTTGATGGTGTAGGAGCGGAGGGCCTCTTCGCGGGTCATTCTCTGGTCCGGGAAGAACGTCGTCCCGTCCTTGAGCTTGCGGGTCACCGCGGCGTAGAAACAGGACATCGGGTCGATCGGTTCGACCGGGACATCGGTCCCGTTGGGGATGACGGATCCCGCGTCCATGAGCTTCCGCCAGACGTAGGCGCCTTCCCCGGCCCTCTTCTCGCCGAGGCGCTTGTAAACCCACGGCCCGTCGGAGGTGCAGTGGACAGCCTGCATGGCCGGGATGACGCCGAGCTCGTGGAAACGCGGGATGTCTTCGAGGCTGAGGTGCTGGGCATGTTCGATCCGCCAGCGGAGGTCGGTCTTGTCGGGGTGGGCCTTGAACGCCTCCTCATAGATGTCGAGCGTTTCCCGGTTGGCTCGGTCGCCGATGGCGTGGGTCGAGAGCTGGAAGCCGTTCTCGATGGCGAATTTCGCCGTGGCCTTCATGTCCTCGACTGGCTCGGTGTTGAGGCCCGTCGATGTCGGCAGGTCGGTATAGGGCTCGAGAAGCCAAGCGCCATGGGAACCAAGCGCGCCGTCGATAAGGCGCTTGATGGTCCGAACCGTCAGATGGTTGTCGGCCGCGCCGATCATCCGGTAGGACAGGCCCCTCTCGGCCAGGGCCTTGCTCCCGGCGCTAAGCATGACGTAGAGGCGGACGGGGAGGGCGCCTTCTTCGGCCATCTTCTTGTAGAGGTCGATGGTCGCGAAGGAGTTGCCGGCGTCGTGGAAAGTCGTGACGCCGTGGACGAGGCACTCGCGGGCCGCGAGCTCGATCTTCTTGCGTTCCTTCGCCTGGGCCTCCTCGGGAGTGTCGTGGCCGGCCTGGTAGCGGACGAGGCTCTGCGCGGTTTCGAGGAAAGCGCCGATGGCGTTACCCTTGGCGTCGCGGATGATCTCGCCGCCGGCGGGATCGGTGGTGGTCTTGGTGATCTTGGAAAGCTCCATGGCCTTGGCGTTGGCCAGCGAAGAATGGCCGCTGGCGTGGGTCAGGAGGACCGGGTTCGCCGGCGTCACCTTACTCAGGGCGTCGTGGAAGGGCAGGCCTTCGACGTTGGGCTCGGGAATGCGGTCCCACTTGTCCTGATGCCAGCCGCGGCCGACGATCCAGTCGCCGGGTTTGGCCGAAGCGGCGGCTTCTGCGACCATGGCTACGATGTCGTCCCAGGAGTGGGCCTTGGTCAAGTCGAGTTCCATCTTGGAGGCGCCCAGGCTGGTGAAGTGGCCGTGGCTTTCGATGATCCCCGGAATGGTCAGCGCGCCGCCGAGGTCGATGATCTCGGTCCCGGCGCCGGCATGATGCTTGTAGTCCTGCGGGCCGGCGCCGAGGGCGGCGATGCGACCACCGCGGACGGCGATCCAGGAGGCCGCGGGGACGGCCGCGTCTACGGTCACGATCTTGCCGTTGATGAGGACGAGGTCGGCCGGCTCGACGGCCTCCCGATGGCGGCGGTTGACGATGAAGAAGATCATGAAGAGCGAAATGAGGATCGCGACGAATGCCAGACGGCGGTTTTTTGAGGCCATGTCTCTTTCTCCTCCCTGGCGGGCGTTCTGGTCGATTTTAAAATATACCGGTCCCGCCTCTCCTGTCAATCGGGAAGAGCCCGGCAGTCCGCCGGGAATAGGGAAAAGAATATAAAAAGGGCGCTCCCGGGACCGGGCCCGGGAGCGCCCTGAGGTTTTTTGGCGATCGGCCCGCCGCTATTTCCTTTTACGGATGTAGATGTCGCCGCTGAAGGTGTTGAACCCGATCTCCTGGCCGCCGCCGTTGACGATACCGTAGAGCGACTTATCGAAGCTGATGTGGAACCTGCCCTGTTCGGTCTTCTCCGCCGCCTCGGACCTGGCCGGCTGCCGGGTCATGTTGATGTCGAAGTCGCTGTAGATCTCGCCCTGCTCGGACTTCATCTTGAGGTTGGCCTTGACGTCGGCCGGGAGCGTGACGTCGATGTCGCCGTGCATGGTGCTGAACGACAGCGGCTTGTCGGCCGCGACCCGGGCCAGTGTGACCTCGATGTTGCCGTTGACGGTGTGGACGAGCGTGTTCCCCGAGACGTTGGTCAGGGTCACAGGCCCATTGATGTTGTTGATGTCGATCTCGCCGTTAACGCCTTCGACAATGACCGCTCCGTCCATGGTCGAACGGACCTCGAGCGAGGTTGAGCGCGGCACCTGGATGACGAGGTCCGTGGCCGCCTTCCAGGACTGCGTGCTGATCTGGACGACGTTATTTTCCTCTTCGACCTCGAGTCCCGACATGGACCCGGAGAGCTGCTTCATGCCGGCGATCTTCTTCTCTTTCTCTTCGCGACGTTTCTTGTCATCCTGGAAATACTCGTTGTAGAGACTGCGGGCTTTGTCGCCCGAGGTGAGTCTCAAGGCCAGGGCTTCCTGTTGAGCCAGGCTTTGAACGAGAGCCGCATTATTCTCGGCCGTCACCGCCTCGATTTCCTTCTTGAGTTGTTCGATGCGCTGCCTCGGCTTGGGCGCGGGAGCCGGAGCGGCGGGGGGCGCCGGCTGTCCCGGCTTGGCCGGAGGCGCGACGACCGCGTACGGACCGGTGGTATAGAGGCGGCTGTAGTTCGACAGCGCCTTTTCCCTGACCCGGGCCTCGACGATGACTTCCTTGCCCTCGTAACCCTTGACGGTGATGCTGCCCCTGATGACAGAGACCTCGATCTTGGCCGGCTTGGCCGGGTTGCTGAGCGGAACGACGGCCCGGTCCGGGGGCTCTTCCTTGGCCTGGGACATGGCCCAGCCGCACGTCCCGGCGACGAGGATCGCCAGGACTACGATGTTCGCGATTCTCTTTTTCATATTCTCCTCCATGATGATTTAGACGATCTGCTTCAGGCCCTGCTCGGCCCGTTTTTTGACTTCCGGCGTAAGCTCGTTTTTCTCGATGAGGCTCTTGAGGGCTTCGGCCGCCCGGGCCTCCCGCACCTCGACCAGGAAATCGATGAGGGCGACCTGGACGAGGGGATAGTTCTGGATGGCAAGCGACTGGACGAGGCTTTCCCGGACGCCCGGCTTGTTTCGGAAAAGGTAGAGCGCGTCGACGGCGGCCAGCCGGACGTTGGGGTTGGGGTCGTTGTCGAGCGCGTCGAACAGGGCAGCCAGGGTCTTGTCGTTCGGGTTCTCGACGGCGGCGCTGTAGCCGATGCCCTGGATCCTGTCCGTGGCCGAGGGCTGGCTCAGGAGCGAAAGCCCGACCTGCTGGCGCATACTCTGGACCTCGCGCGACAGCGTGGCGAGGCGTTCGCCTCCCGCTCGTCCGCCGTTCAGGAGCCAGCCGGCGCCGAGGCCGACAAAAAGCAGGAAGGCTGAGAACGAGGCGACGAAGGCCGGCTTCCGGAACGTAAATCCGTCCCTCCAGCCGGGTCGGATACCAGCCGACCGGTCCGCCTTCCTCCCCGCTCCGAGCCCGTCCTTGTACTCTTCGAGCATGGCATAGAAGCGGTGTCTGAGATCGCCGCCGGGCTGTTCCTCGGGCAGAACGCCGAGTTTGGCCCAGACGACGGTCAGGTTCTCGAGGTCCTCGCGGCAGGCGGCGCAGGCGAGGAGGTGCTTCTGGACGTCCTCGCGGCCCGCTTCGTCGAGGTCTCCCGTCAGGTAGTCGGCAAACTTTTCCTGTGTTTTTTCGCAGTTCATGACGCGTTCCCTTTCTGAAGGTCCAAGTAAATGCGGCTGAGGTCCTTGAGGGCCCGGTGGACCTGGGCTTTGACCGTGCCCACCTGGCATCCCAGGAGCTCGGCGATCTCCCGGAGCTTGAGGTTCTGGAAGCGGAAGAGGACGAGGATCTCTCGTTTCTGGACGGGCAGGCGGTCGAGGGCCCGTCGTACGAGTTCGGCCTCCCGGTCGGCCTCGTAGGCGGTCTCGGTCAGGGGCTCGCGGCTCGGCGTTTCCACGTACTGTTCGTCGAGGGGGAGCGTGCCCTTCCGCTTCCTCAAATAGTCAACGTGGGCGTTGCGGGCGATCTGGAAGAGCCAGACGTTGAACCGGCTCTCGCCCATGTAGCCGGCCCGGTACTTCAGGACGCGCATGAAGACCTCCTGGACGAGGTCCTCGCTCGCGGCCCTGTTTCCCGTCAGCCGCAGGAAGAAGTTGTAAAGCATGGCCTGGTATCTTTCGAAGAGGACGGCCAGTTTCTCGACCCGGCCGTCCCTGACATCTTCCATCAGCTCGTTGTCCGTCGGTGACATGCGTCCGATCTTCTCTCGCTTAGGATTTTCGGCGTTCATGGGTAAATACCGCCCTTCGGGGAAAAGGTTACACCGTAAGCCGGAGGGGGTCAAACCTACCTTTTACACTTTTCGGGCCAAAAAGGGTGTAAAAGGTAGGTTTGACCCCCTCCCGTTTGACTTGCCCAGAGGGGGGTGCTATAAAAAGGACGAATTTTCCATAGAGAGAGACCCATGGCCCGAGTGACCTACAAGAAAGCCGGCGTCGACATCGACGCGGCGGACCGTTTCATCCGGATGATCAAGCCCCTCGTCCGGAAGACCGGTCGCCCCGAGGTCTTGGGGGGGATCGGCGGCTTCAGCGGGCTCTTCAAACCCCGTCTGGCCGGGATGAAAAGGCCCGTTCTCGTCTCCTCGACCGACGGCGTGGGGACCAAGCTTCTCATCGCCGCGATGGTAGGCAAATACGACACGGTGGGCATCGACCTCGTGGCCATGTCCGTCGACGACGTGGTCGTCCTCGGGGCCGAGCCGCTTTTCTTTCTGGACTATATCGCCGTCGGCAAGGTCGTGCCGCGCATGCTCGTCGACATCGTCCGCGGTGTCGCGCGGGGCTGCCGCGAGGCCCGCTGCGCCCTGGTCGGCGGCGAGACGGCCGAACTCCCTGGCCTCTACGGCCCCGGGAAATGGGACCTGGCCGGATTCTGCGTCGGCCTCGTCGACGAGTCCAAGATCATCGACGGCCGGGCCTGCCGGACGGGTGACACAGTCATCGGGCTGGCCTCGAGCGGCCTCCACAGCAACGGCTATTCCCTGGCCCGCAAGGTTTTTTCGGAAAGGGAGATCAAGGCCGGTCTTTGGCGGGAACTCCTGCGGCCGACGAGGATCTACTGTACGGCCATCCTCGAGGTCCTCAAAACGGTCCGGATCAAGTCCATGGCCCATATCACCGGGGGCGGATTTTATGACAATATTCCCCGGGTCATCCCTGAGGGCTACGGCGTCCGGGTCGAGAAGGGGTCTTGGCCCGTCCCGCCCATCTTCCGGAAGATCCAGCGGGCCGGGAACGTCGACGAGCGGGAGATGTTCCGGACCCTGAACATGGGCATCGGCATGGCCCTGGCCGTCTCGGCCCGGGACGCCGACCGGACGGTCGCCCTTTTTGCCCGATTGGGCCAAAAAGCGTGGGTCATCGGTGAAATCACCCGCGGCAACCGCGAAGTCGTCCTCCTCTAAAGAGTCCTGCCGAGAGCATCTGCCCGCCCCCGGATGTGACAAAGACTGACATAATCGGACATCCGGCCAAACTCTATTGACTTTAATAATGGCCGAGCTATCTTCATATTCGCGGGAACATCAAGGTGTGGCCATGGATGCCATCAAGGTGAGAAAATGAGCCGAAGGGGGCTCTTTACGTTCTGGGGGCTGGGCGCTTTTCTCCTTGGGGCTCTGATCTTAAGCCTGTCCAAGCTCTCCGGGCGGCCGCGGCGGCCTTCTTACCTGCGCTAGTTCCCGCCTTTTCGACCCGTATTCTCCCCTCTGTTCCCCCGCCCGAGGCCGAGAAGCGTCCCGGACCGAGGGGCCACGGGGATCCCCCCGATGACGGCCTCCCTGTCGGACAGGTTGACGCCGAGGCGACAGTCGCCCGATGGACCGCCTTGGGAGTGAATGACGTATGCGCCCTCCCCGAGCAGCCCTGAGACCCGGCTCCGCCCGCCCCTGAGGGCGAGGGCGCGCAGGAAAAGGGCCTTTTCTTCCTGTCCGAGCAGCGACAGCTTGTCGCTTACGATGACCATATTGTCGAGCGCTCCTGCCGCCAGGGCGAAGAGTTCCCGCTCGCTTTGCGTGAGTTCCGTTTCCCGGCCGCGAAGGAGCAGGCAATCCGGGTCGTTGAGCCAGAACTTTCGGTGCATGAACTGGCGGTACAGCGCGTTCCTGAGGGCGAAGTAGGCGTTCGGGCCCTGGAAACCGGAGGGTTTGGTCTTCCAATAGGGCGCCGTGTCCTCGCCGATCCGCATGCCGTCCACGAGCCCGGCCGAGGGCAGAAGGGGGGCGCCGCAGGCGAGGACGAAATCCCTTCCCGCGGCCCGGCGGACGACGCCCAGGCCCTCCCGGTAGGCTTGGACAGGAGTGACGCGCTCTCGTCTCGTCCCGGGCATGGCCGCGGCGAAGAGGAAGTCTATTTTCAGGTATGCAAATCCCGCCTTTCTGAGTTTCGAAAACGTATCGTGAAGCCAGGCCTTCACTTCCGGATGCGTCGTGTCGAGGGCGTAGATCGGTTTCCCCCAGCCCCGGTAGCAGAGTTTTGGCCGGCCGTCCTCCTGGACCATCCAGTCCGGATGCTTGGCGAACAGCTCGGAGGTCGCGGCCGCGCTGAACGGCGCCGTCCAGATCCCGGCCTTGAATCCCTTCCGGGCGATGGCCCGGGCCAGGCCGGCGAGGTCCGGATAGCCCGGCTTGGGCGACATCCAGTCGCCGATGTCGGTTTCGTAGCCGTCGTCGACCTGAAAAACATCGAACGGGAAGGCCTTCCGGTCGCGGGCCGCGATGTCGAGGTTCTCGAGGACGTCATCCCAGACGAGCTTCCCGAAATAGTGATACCAGCTGCACCAGCCGACGGGGTTCCAGGCATTGATGCGGACGCGATGGACCCGCTTGACGAGCCCGGCATAGGCCGCGAGGAGGTCCTCAACGGCGCCGCCCGAAAGGATAACCAGGGGCTCGAGCGGGACCGGCGCGGCGAATTCGGCGTCGAAATAGTCGACCCAGCCGACGAGGTCTCCGCCTTCGATGGTGAAGAACGGGTGGCCGATGCGGGAGGTCAGGAACCCGGCGACCGTGCCCTCCCAGGCGGTGAAATAATCGCTCACCGGACCGCGCAACAGGAGGTCCGGTTGCGGCGAGAAAAGATACGGGCTGTAGTCCCGGACGATGGACTCGAGCTCGGGGAATCTGGTCGAGGGAGTGACGCGCTCCATCGGCCCCCAGGACTGCCAGTTGTTGAGGAGGAACGCCGGCGGAGCTGGCGTCCGGAAGATCTCCAGGCGTCCGGGTCGGCCGCTGACAGCGCCCTTAACGAGGTATCCGAGTGATGTCCTCTCGATCGCGGCTTCGACCGTCGCCCTCTCTGAGCGGCGGCGGAGGCGTCCGGCGCGGACGGGCTTTCCGAGGACTTGAGCTGTCAAGGCCGGATGATGTCGTTTTTCTTGCAGAAATATTCGATCTTTTCCGCGAGCGCGTCGGCCCTGCCGATGGCCCTCTTTTCGGTCAGCGTCTTCCGAAGCTGGGCCAGCTCGGCCCGGAGCTTGAGGACCTGGTTGGCGGCGGTCTCCGAATCGAAGGTCGTGTCCATGCCGATCGCCCCTGCCCGGCCCGTCGCGCTGAGGAACTTGTTGACGACGACGACGTAGCGGTCCCGGATGGAATCGACCATCGCTATCTCCTCGGAGTCCGTGCGGTTGGTTTGTTTGTAGATGAAGAACGCGGCCCCGACGATCAGGAGCAGGACGAGTAACGCTTTAGCCATACCAATTTTCCTGTGGCCATTGTAGGCCAGCCGGCGAGGGATTTCAATCTCCGGAGCTTCAGTCTTTCTCCTCGGAATAGAAAAAATCGCCGAAACGTGGTAAATTTAGATGGCTTTTAGGCCTCGAAGGCCAGGGTGTGGGCGGTTAGCTCAGTTGGGAGAGCGCGGCGTTCGCAACGCTGAGGCCGGGAGTTCGAGTCTCCTACCGTCCACCATTTTTTTTGCCCCGGCGCCGGGCGCGTGCCGCGAGAAGGAGTCGAGATGATCGAACGCGAGATCTGGGTCCTGGCCGGCACGGCCGCCTCGCTCGGCCTCATCCATACTGTCATCGGCCCGGACCATTACCTCCCGTTCATCGTCATCAGCCGGGCCCGGCACTGGACGCTCCGCAAGACGCTCTTCGTCTCCTTCCTGGCCGGCCTCGGCCATATCCTGAGCTCGGTCGTCCTCGGCTTCGTCGGCATCGCCCTCGGCATCGCCGTGGCCAGGCTCGAGGGCGTGGAGTCGGCCCGGGGCGAGCTCGCCGCCTGGCTCCTCATCGGCTTCGGGTTGGCCTATTTCGTCTGGGGGATGCGGCGGGCCTGGAAAGACAAGCCGCACACGCATGCCCACCTCCACGGTAACGATGTGACCCACGAACATCCGCACGGCCCGGAACACGGTGCCCACGAGCACGTCCATTCGCACGAGAAAGCCGAGCACGCCCATATCCACGGCGAAGAGAAGAAGGCCAACATCACCCCCTGGGTCCTATTCACCATTTTCGTCTTCGGTCCTTGCGAGCCGCTCATTCCCCTGGTCATGTACCCCGCGGCCCGCCACAGCACGGCTGGCGTCGCCCTGGTCGCCGGGGCCTTCGGCCTGGTCACCATCGCCACCATGCTCGTCATCATTACGGCCGCCTCGTGGGGGGCGCGCTTCGTCCGGCTGGGCAAGCTCGAGCGGTACTCCCACGCCCTGGCCGGGCTGATGATCTTCGTCTCCGGCCTCACCGTCCAGTTCCTCGGCCTGTAGGGGGTCGCCCCATGACATTCGTCGCCGACTGTATGCTCGGCAAGCTGGCCAAGTGGCTCAAGATCCTCGGCTTCGACGTCCTCTTCTTTCCCCGGGCCGAGGACAGGGACCTGGTCGAGATCGCGCGGCGCGACGGGTGCGTCCTCCTGACCCGGGACACGGGGCTCATCGAAAGAACGGCCAAGCGGCCGAACCGCCTGTTCGTCCGGAGCGACGTTTGGGAAGACCAGGTCGTCCAAGTCCTCGACGAACTCGAGCTGTGGGACGACGTCCGGTCGAACACGCGGTGTATCGAATGCAACCTCCCGCTCAAAACCCTGACCAGGGAGCGGGCGCGAAACCTGGTCACGCCCTACGTCTCGGAGCACGCGTCCTCGTTCGCCATCTGTCCGGGGTGCAGCCGCGTCTTCTGGCAGGGCACGCATTACGGCGACATGGAGCGGAAGATCGAAAAGCTTATGGAACGGCGGAGAAAGGCTATAACCGGATGATCTCGACGTCCTGGCGGACAAGCCGCAGGAAGTGCTCGTCACGCGTATAGATCGTCCGGCAGCCGGCGGCGACGAGACTGGCCAGGACGAGGGCGTCGATGGCCGGCATCCCCGTTCCGTGCGCAATCCCGGCAGCTTGGTCCGCGGTTTCGGCGGTGAGCTCGAGGATCGTCACGGAGCGCGTGAGGTGCACGGTGAAGTCGGACCACGAAATGTTCTTTCTGAACGAAAGACGCCGAAGCTCGAACCGGGTCAGAACGGAAGCCGCGATGTCCTCTTTTTCGAAGACCCTCAAGGCGGTGGGGTCCCCCTCGCGGAGGGCGAAGAAGAACCCGGTGTCAACTCCTATCATCCGATTCTTTCGTCCGCTCTTCGTGGAGCTCATCCCACGAGCCGAGGTCTGCGGTCCGGAGCGCCCTGATGAGATCGGCCTTGGCCTTTTTCCTCATTTCGAGGTCCAGGTGGGTCTCGACGGCCGTCCGGATGAGCCGCGACACGGAGGTCTTGCGGTTCCTAGCCTCGGCACGGAGCTCCTTCAAAACATCCTCCGGTAAATAGAACGATACAGCAGGCATATATTTCTCATTTAAAACATATATCATACTAAGATACATGTCAAGTTTTCCAGATTATAAGAAAGGGTGGCGCTGCATCGAGGTCATATTTGAAGGAAGCCGCGAAGATAAAACGGACGCTTCCGGTCTCCCCTCGATTAAGGTATAGTTCTACTTTTAGTGGAGGATGATTTGAGAAAGCGCCCGTCCTTTGGTTTTCTGACCCTTCTCTTATCCCTGACGGCGCTGTCCCTGGCGCCGGCCTGCTCGGCCAAGAATCCGGTTGCGCCGGGTCCCAAGGGGCACCTCTTTATCGTCGGGGGCGGCGACCACGACGAACCGCTTATGAGGCGATATGTCGAGCTGGCCAAGGGTTTCGGCACGGGCCGGATTATCATCTTCACCATGGCCAGCGGCGTCCCGCTCGAAGTCGGGCCGGAGCTCGTCGCCGAGTTCCGGAACTACGGCGTCAAGGACGTCGTTTATTACCAGCTGACCCGCGATGAAGCCATGAAAGCCGACAGCGCCAAGATCCTCGACGGCGTGAGCGCCATCTGGTTCGCCGGCGGGGACCAAGCGCGGCTGACCGCGGCGCTGCTCGACACGCCCATCCACGCGCGCATGCTCGAGCTCTACGCGGAGGGATGCCTCATCGGAGGCACAAGCGCCGGCGCGGCCGTCATGAGCGAGGTCATGATCACCGGCGACGAGAAACGGACCAAGAACGAAGACGAACTGTGGCAGACGGTCGAAGCCGATAACGTCGTCCGCGTGCGCGGCTTCGGCTTCGTCAAGAACGCCATTATCGACCAGCATTTCCTGGTCCGCCGGCGGCAAAACCGCCTGATCAGCCTGGTCCTGGAGAACCCATCCCTCATCGGGGCCGGCATCGACGAGGCGACGGCCATACTGGTCCGGCCGGACGGCAAATGGGAGATCCTCGGCGAGAGCCAGGTCTACGTGGTCGACGCCCGGAAGGCGATCGTCTCCAAGGCCCCGTCCAACAAGCTCGGCGCCCACGGCCTGGCCTTGCATCTCCTCCTCCCCGGCGATGTTTTCGACCCGGTCAAGGGCCGCGTGGAGGGCCCGTCGCAATGAGCCTGAAGAAGCTCAAGCTCCCGCACACGCTCATCCTCATCTATATCATGGTCGTCCTGACCGCGGCCGCCACCTGGATCATCCCCGGCGGCCAATATCAGCGCGTGGAGAAGGAAGGCCGGACGATCCCCGTGGCCGGGTCTTACGAGCGGGCTGAGAGCCGGCCGCAGGGGCTCGGCGCGCTCTTCGTCTCACCGGCCCGGGGCTTCGTCGACGCCGCGGCCATCATCATCATCGTCTTCATCTGCGGCGGCGCGTTCTCCGTCATCCAGAAGACGGGGGCCATTACAACGGTCATCCATAATCTTTCCCTGAAATTCGGCCGGAGCAAAGCCCTCCGGGTTCTTTTTATCCCCGTGACCATGATCATCTTTTCCCTGGGCGGCGCCATCTGGGGCATGTGCGAGGAGACCATGCCCTTCATTCTCATCTTCGTCCCGCTCTCCTTGTCGCTCGGGTACGACACCATCGTCGGGGTCGCCCTGCCGTTCCTGGGCGCGGCGGCCGGGTTCGCCGGCGCCTTTTTCAACCCATTCACGGTCGGCATCGCCCAGGGCATCGCCGGCCTGCCCCTCTATTCGGGGTTGGGCTACCGGCTCATCGTCTGGGCCGGCGGGACGGCCATCGCCATCGCCGTCGTCACGCGCTACGCGGGCCGGATCCTCAAGGACCCGACGAAGAGCCTGACCTACGAAGAGGACGTCGAGAAGCGGAAGAAGCTCCAGGTCGGGGGCCAGGTGATCGAGAAGTTGGCGTTGACGGCCGCCCACAAGCGGGTCATGATCGTCTTCGCCGCGGGCTTCGGCGTCATGGTCTTCGGCATCCTGAAATACCAATGGTTCATCCTCGAGATCGGCGGTGTTTTCCTGGCCATGGGGATCTTCTCGGGGATCGCGGGCAAGCTCACGAACGATGAGCTGGGGAGATCATTCGTCGAGGGGGCCAAGGACATGGTCAACGCGGCCCTGATCATCGGCACGGCCCGGGCCATCCTGCTCGTGGCCCAGGACGGCAGGATCCTGGATACCATTTTGTCGGCCATGGCCGGGACGATATCCCGGTTCCACCCGCTCATCTCGGCCGAGCTCATGTTCGTCTCCCAGTGCGTCATCAACTTCTTCGTCCATTCGGGGACGGCCCAGGCGGCCCTGACCATCCCCATCATGGCCCCGCTCGGCGACTTGGTGGGGATCACCCGCCAGACGGCCGTCTTCGCCTTCCAGCTGGCCGAGTACATCAACCCGGTCCTGCCAACCTCCGGCGTGACCATGGGCGTCCTCGGCCTGTCCGGGTTGAAGTGGGAGAAGTGGGCCAAGTGGCTCGTGCCGCTTCTTATCCTCTGGGTCCTCTTCGCCGCCCTGACCCTCATCCCGCCGGTGCTGATGAAGTGGGGCCCGGCCTGAGGGGCTGTCCCCGAAGGGGGCTGTCCCTCTTTTCCTGAAGCGCCTTCCTCACGGAATATGCCCTCATGGTTTCCATGAGGGCCGCCGTCCCATGCTTTTACCGAAGTCGCCCTACCGGAGGCCGACGCAAGCGGGGAATATCGTTGAGTATTTTGTGATCAGGGTGGAATCGGAGGGGTTTTGGAGCCGCGGCTAGTCCACGCGCCCGAGCTGGCCGCAGGCCGCCATGAGAGCCCGGCCCCGGGGGCTTCGCAGCTTGACCAGTGCGCCGGCCGCCTCGAGGCGCTTTGTGAACGACTCGATCTCGGCCTCGGTCGGCGCGCGGCCGACGGGGGAGGAGCCGGGGTTGTAGGGGATGAGGTTGAGGACAGCCCGGCCGGATGGCGCCGCGGCCCGGAGGAAGGCAGCCGTCCCCTCCGCCGCGCCCGGGCCGTCGTTCC
>Ga0268280_1000878_pt1 | contig 22259 bp, 20 predicted proteins | sample saktaG_9_FD_190139 | JGI IMG/M metagenome (GOLD analysis project Ga0268280, IMG submission 190139) | Saline water microbial communities from Sakinaw Lake, British Columbia, Canada - sak_2011_5_24_40m | ecosystem: Environmental > Aquatic > Non-marine Saline and Alkaline > Saline ... | reverse complement strand
GGCCGATTCTTCGGATGCCCAGGTCAATATGGTGCAGTCGGGAGCCATTACCGAGACAAAGACATCTGTTGATATAAATTTATCCAGGATCCCGGCCGCAATGCAGCCTCCGACCACGGTGGCGGAAGCAAGCAAATACACTTTAGGCCCTGATGACGTGATCGAAATTGACGTCAGAAGACATCCGGAGTTTAGCGGCAAGTATATCGTTACAGCTGAAGGTAAGATCGAATACAAGTTCATCGGTGACGTATTCGTTGAAGGCCTTACCAAGTTTCAGCTGCAGGAGCGATTGGCCGCTGTATTATCAGACTACATCATAGAGCCGGAGGTCAATGTCCAGATACTGCAATATTTAAGCAAGGTTTACTATGTCATAGGATCTGTGAACAGACCCGGAAAATTTTTCATGAAGGGCAACACAATACCTATTCTCGAGGCTATCGTACAGGCCGGCCTTCCTAATCAGGCTTCATCCACCAGAAAATGCCGCCTGATCTCGCCGGCTAGAAAAGGAAAAGGCAAAGTTATTTATGTGAATGTGTATGAATTATTGTATGGCGGCGACCTGAAGTGCAATCTCGATATGAAACCGGGAGATGTTCTATATATACCTTCTACGGTTATGGCCAAGGTCATCCAGATCATAAGGCCGGTCACAGATACTGTCGCTTCGGCAGCCGGTTCAGCGGCAGCAGGCGCTGCATTAGCATTATAAAGGAGATCAATTAATGGACACAAACACTACAGCACAGAAACAGCCGGCAGAGTACTTGAAGATATTTTTCAGGCGCAAGTGGTTCTTCATTGCGCCCATTGTCATAGGTATAGTGGGCGGCATCATCGCCGGCAACGTAATACCCAAGGTATATGAGTCGTCCACACTGATAATGGTGGAAGATGGCAGGGTAGGAAACCCTCTCATCCAGGACCTGGCCATATCGACCAGTACGGGTCAGCGATTAGGCGTACTTCGCGAACAGATACTCGGATGGGACAGGATACAGCAGCTTATAAAGACGCTCAATCTCGCCAAGGATGTCAGGAATCAGTGGCAGTTTGAACAGCTCGTCAAGAACCTGCGCCGCCGCATTAAAGTAGATGTGCGTAAACCATATACGAATATCATCAGCATCTCCTACGCGGATAAGAACGCCCCTGAGTCATTCAGCATTGTTAAAACTATCACAGATATATTCATCGCGGAGAACTTAAGGCAGCAGACCAAAGAGACCGAAGACGCAGTCGTCTTCATAAATGATCAGGTAAATCTATTTCAAAAGAAGATCAAAGAATCAGAGATAGCCGATATGCAGGACCAGCTCAATAAGCTTCTCGTCGATTCCACAGATAAGCATCCTCTCGTAATAGAGCTAAAGAAGAAGATAGATTCCGCAAAAGAGGATATGGGGCGCGGCAATTATAACTTGTCCGCCTCCGCTGTTGCCGGTTCGGACGGCGAGTTGAAGTCCATGAGAGAAGAGCTTAAAGAGATGAAAGAGGAGCTTACGAGCCCCGCAACGGAAGCTTCTGTTGACGGCGCTAACAGGACAAAGGCGACATCCACCACAAATGAAAAGCTGTACAAACTGCTTCTCCTGGATAAGGTCGATCAGGCCACTGCCAAAGACCAGACCGTGAACCAGAAGCTCTACAATACTCTATTAGAGCGCCTGGAGACGGCCAAGATCACCCAGAGACTGGCAGCATCTAAGGAAGGCATCCGTTATACCATCCTCGATCCTGCAAGGCTGCCCTTGAAGCCGTCATGGCCGAATAAGCCCATCGTGCTTCTTATGGGCATCCTATTCGGCGCCTGCGCCGGCGTAGGATTGATATGCCTTGTGGAGCTATTTGATCATTCGTTCCTCGGGGTCGATGAGGCCAGGGCATTTCTTAATCTGCCTGTATTCGGCGCTATCTCGAAGATCATCACCGAGACCGACATTAAAGCTGCAGAGCTTAAACGCACACGGTTAACAGGCGTATCTATTGCCACCGGAGTCGTATTGTTAATAGTGATAATATTCAACGTTTTCTTGGGAAGCTAAGGAGCCATAAATGTACGAGAAATTCTACGGATTCACCGATAAACCGTTCAATATGACGCCGGATTCGAAGTTCTTCTATCCGAGCGCCAAGCACGAAGAGGCGCTCAACTGTCTGCTTCTTGCCATCAGCGAAAGGAACGGCTTCGTCGTCATTACCGGAGAGATAGGTTCAGGCAAGACCACCGTCTGCCGGACTCTACTGAACAGGCTCGACAAGACCACGAAGGTCGCTCTTGTGCTCAATACGCATCTAGGCAAAAAAGAGCTTCTTACCACTATATTAGAAGACCTCGATATAGAGTACCGCTCCACTTCAAAGACGCACCTACTCTCAGCGCTCAATAAATATCTTATCGAACAGGCCTCCAAAGACGTGAATGTCGTAGTCATCATAGATGAGGCGCAGAATCTCACCCCCGCTGTTCTCGAAGAGGTGAGGATGCTCTCAAACCTCGAGACCGAGACTGAAAAGTTGATCCAGATAATACTTTTGGGGCAGCCTGAATTAAAGAAGAAGCTCGCCATGCCAAAGCTTGAGCAGTTCAGGCAGAGAGTGGTATTCCATTTCCACCTTGAACCGCTTAATAGAGAAGAGACGAGCGAATACATAAAGCATCGTCTTAAAAAAGCGGGCAATTTAGCATCCGATATCTTCACGGATGCCGCCATCGATGAGATATACCAGCATTCGAAGGGAGTTCCCAGGCTGATCAATGTAATATGCCACAACGCTCTCATAAGCGGGCTAGTCTATGAGACGAAGAATATCTCGATAGAGACGGCGCTTGAGGCCATAGCTGATACGGCGAATGGCTTAAGCCCTGAATCGAGCAGCCAATCGAACATTATTATTCAGAAACAGAAAGATAACGATAGTATGATCAAAGAATTAAGGGGGGTACTACATGGGTAAAATTACAGACGCGCTTAAAAAAGTAACAGATGAACGCATGAAGAGGATACAGAAGAAGCCGGACGTCCAGTATGTGGTGAAGAAAGTGGAGAACACAAAGATAGAGCCGCATATAGTCTCTTTCCATGATCCCTCATCGCCGATAGGGGAACAGTATAAGATAGTGCGCATGAATATCCAGTCGCTCAATCGTACGAAATCTTATAAGACATTCGTTGTCACCAGCTCTATAAGCGGGGAAGGCAAGACCGTGACAAGTGTAAATATTGCGATAATGATGGCGCATGACCTGAACAATAAAAACATCCTCCTGATAGATGCCGATATGCGTAAAGGTAAAGTAGCCAAATACGTGGGCCTTAATAAGAGCCCCGGGCTGTCTGAGATACTAAAGGGAGATGTAGAACCGGATGCTACTTTTGTAAGCCCAAATATAGAGAACCTGACCATCATACCTTCAGGCGCTACGCCCAGGAATCCCGCTGAGCTATTGGGTTCTAAGAAGATGAAGATGGTGTTGGAGTCCTTAAAATCGAGATTCGACTATATATTTATAGATTCGCCCCCGGTTATGCCCCTGGCAGATCCGTGCATACTTGGCGCTATGGCTGACGGTGTCATCATGGTGGTGCAGGCAGGCAGGACACAGCGGGATATGGTCAAGCAATCCGAGCAAAGACTACTCCAATCCCACGCCAATATAGCGGGGTACGTGATGACCAATGTGGAATATCATCTGCCCGAGTACCTATATCGATACATGAATAAATATAGTGACGAGAGCTATATGAGCGAAAAGATCCCCGTCACCGTCTAAAGAAAGTATCAGATGAAAACAATACTCGTCTGCGGCGGAGCTGGCTACATAGGCTCCCACATGTCTCACTTGCTCATCGAAAAGGGCTATGATGTTGTCGTATTCGACAACCTCAGCACCGGCCGCAGAGACTTTGTCCCTAAAGGCGCCACTTTCATTGAGGGCGATCTGCGCGACCCCAAAGCTATCGAAGCAGTCTTCACCAAACATAAAATCGATGCGGTTATGCACTTTGCCGCGGCCATAAGCGTCCCGGAGTCGGTTAGCGATCCGCTCAAGTACTATGAGAACAATATCACCGGGTGCATCAATCTATTTAAAGCAATGCTCGCGCATGGCGTAAAGAAGATAGTCTTCTCCTCGACCGCCGCAGTGTATGGTGAGCCTGAGCGCAATCCTATCGAGGAGACTAACAGGACTTTGCCCACAAACCCATATGGCTATACCAAGCTTGTTATTGAGCAATTGCTAAAGGATCTGGATACAAGCTCAGGATTGAAATACATAGCACTGCGATACTTTAACGCGGCCGGCTCTCATCCATCCGGAAGACTAGGGCAGTGGCATCCAAATCTCACAAATATTGTCCCGGCCATAATGCGCGTGATCAGGGGGGACCAGGATAAGCTATCCATATTTGGCGATGATTACCCTACAGATGATGGCACCTGCATAAGGGACTATATTCACGTCCAGGACCTGTGCCAGGCCCATCTATTAGCCCTTAAAAAGCTCAATACCGGCTCTAAGAGCGATGTTTTTAACCTGGGTAGTGGTGTAGGGTATTCGGTCAAGCAGGTTGTGGATACTGTCGAATCAATCACATCAAAGAAAGTGCCTCATGTAATAGTCGGCCGCAGGGCAGGTGACCCATCAAAGCTTGTGGCAAGCTACGCCAAAGCGAAAAACGTGCTCGGCTGGCAGCCGGAGAACGGGCTGGAAGAGATAATTTCGTCGGCATGGAAGTTTGAGAGAATAGGTCATGCTCGTCATTGCGAGCAGACCGAAGGTAATTTTCGTCATTGCGAGGAGGCCTTCAGGCCGACGAAGCAATCTCTAATAAGGTGACGAAATAGGTGTCTGTCCCTAATTATTTCAAAGCGGGAAAATTACTAAAATATATGAACACTCGTGGCGGGAAAGTAATGAATGGATTCTTTCTCAAAACCATATATATGGTTTTGAACATTTTATTGGCATTTTTTATGATGCCATTCATACTCCATACTTTGGGCGATAAGATGTATGGTATGTGGATTCTTCTTGGTACCATCCTTTCATACATAGCATATCTTGATATGGGCATTTCATCGGCTGTAAGCAGGTTTATTTCTAGAGCGGTGGGTCGCCAGGACATGAATGAAATTAATGAGGTGTCAAATACATCCTTTGTTGTATATCTTTTTATAGGTATAGCGAGTTTATTTGTAACGCTTATATTGGTTTTATTGGTTGGACTTTGGATTAAATCGCCAGATGACCTAAAAGTTGCCAGGATATTACTATCTATACTTGGTCTAAATATGGCTATAGGATTTCCCATACGTGCTTTTGGTAGTATTCTCGAAGCAAACCTACGATATGAAATCTCCGAAAGCATAATGCTGGTAGAATTGTTACTGCGAAACTTATTGATATTTATATTTTTCAGTACAGGGTGCCGAATCATAGCATTGGGTATGATTATTATTGGGACATCGTTTGTTTCCTATGCGCTTTATCTCTTTTTTGCTTTTAGAACATATAAAGGCCTTAGATTGGATCTAAATTTCTTTAATAGAAATAAGATCAAAGAAATATTTTCATACAGTGTATATGCATTTCTCAACAGGCTTGCCGGTATTCTCATATCCAGGATTGATGCCCTTGTGATTACGATTTTTATAAGCTTGTCAGCAGTAGCGCATTATTCTATCGCTGCAGTTACAGTAGCTTATTTATCGAATTTTATTGTTAATGCAAATAACTTGATTGGTCCAGTGATTAGCCAGGATGAAGGGCGCGGTGATATAGATGGAATCCGAAGAAAATTTTTAATAGCCACCAAATTTTTTGCATATATAACATTATTCGTTGGAACAATGGTCATACTTTATGGTTGCCCATTTATAATCCGATGGGTAGGTGTACGTTATGAAGATGCATATCCGGTTCTTTTAGTTTTGGCTCCTTGCACAGTCATTGCTCTAATACAGGCTCCATCGAATTCTGTGCTCCTCAGTATTTCTAAACACAAATATTTACCTTTACTAGCATTTACCGAAGGCATATTAAACCTATTATTGAGCATTGTTTTAGTTAAGAGGTACGGCATTGTTGGTGTAGCGCTAGGTACTGCCATACCTATGTGTTTAATGAGATTTTTTATTCAGCCCATATATGTTTGTGGCATATTAAAAATCAGCAAAAAAAATTATTATTTTGATGCTATTGGAAAACCTATTTTCATAAGCATGATTGGCATATTACCTATTTTTTATTTAGTAGCTCCTTATGTTTCCCCCAGTTACAAGACTCTATTCATCTGCAGTATTATACAGTTTATAATTTATTTTTCTTTTGTGCTTGCTATTGGGCTCAATAAAACTGAAAAAAACTATATATTTGGGCGTTTAGTCAAAAGAGTAAAAAGTATGCCATTATTTCTTAGTATAGTAAGGGCTTAATATATGAATAGGCTAAATGTTCTATTTATCCAACCGCTATTCTGCGATCCGAATCTTCCTAATTTTAAAGATAGGTTTGAGTTACTATCGGAAAAATTGAGCGGCCATATTATATCCATGTCTGAAGGCAGGCACGACGGTTTGCGCTTTGGATCATTTACCTATCATCGTTTACCGTATATAAAAAATAAGCTAGCAAGATACATTGTTCATTTTGTAATGATAATGGTACTAGGGGTACGATTAAATCGCCAATCTAAATTTGATTATGTTCACAGTTATGATCCGATATTCTTTGGTATATCAGCGGTTTTTATTAAATGGCTAACAAAGGCTAAGCTTATAGTAGAAATAAACGGACATTTTAATGACCCTGCGCTGCTTCCAAAAAACAGAACGGTAAGGCAATTTAAGATATTACTGTTTTCGCTATTAATAAAAGTATGCATAAAAAAAGCTGATGTAATAAAATTTCTAAATAGGACTCAGATGTTTCCTTGGCAACGACATATTGCGGGTAAGAAGACCTTTATTTTTCATGATTTTGTACCAACTCATTTATTTGATCCAAAAAAATCTATGGATGAAAAGTATGTGTTATTTGCAGGGTTTCCGTTCTATACGAAGGGTGTGGATATTCTGATAAACGCCTTTCTTTCCATAGCGGATATGTTTCCTGATATAAAGTTGAAGATTGTGGGGCATTGCCCAGGGGGCGATAATGAAAGAGATGTGTATAAAAAAATGGCAAAAGGGAGTAGTCAGATAGATATATTAAAACCCGTTTTTTATAATGAGGCAGCAAATCTATTTCAAAAGTGTACACTATTTGTTCTGCCATCTAGATCTGAAGCGATGGGCCGAGTTCTTATAGAAGCAATGTCGTGTGCTAAAGCAGTTATAGGATCTGATGTAGGTGGCATTCCAAGTGTTATAAGGGATGAGGAAAACGGATTATTATTTAAGAATTGTGATGCGGGCGATTTGGCTAGTAAAATGAAACGCTTACTCTCTAGTCCTGAGATTAGAAAAGAAATGGGTTTGAGAGGGCATGAAATGGTTCAGCAAAAGTATTCTTCAACAAAATATGTACATAGATTTTTAGAGATGCTTGAGAGCTAAAGATAAAAGGACGGCTTTTGTGACCATATTGTTTTTGGTGACTTTTTTATTTTTCTTATATGTAAGACCGTATGAGTTCGTGTCTCTTATAGAGGCTATTAAGGTCACAAAAGTTTCAATAATACTTGCTTTTATAGCTTCGTTCTTTGAGTCGTTTGAGCGGCGCATTGTCTGGAAAGACTATAGCTTTCTTTGCTTCCTTGGCCTTCAAATATTAGCGGTGGCTTTATTACCGTTTTCCATGTGGCGGGCAAATTCGTTAGATTTTTTAGCCACATCTTACTGGAAGACGTTTATCGCTTTTTATCTTTTGGTTATTGTTATCAACTGCTATAAGAGATTCAATATAATTATTAATTCAATATTCTTAAGTATAGGTATTGTGGCTTTTAGAGCTATCCAAGCATTTTATAATCATCAATTTGTTATAGACAGTGATGGATCACGGCGAGTTGTTGGAGTCTCTACATTATCATCTAGTAACCCAAATGATATCGCCCTTACATTTGCCATGATAATACCGCTTGGCTTGTCTTTAATTTCCAATTCTAATGGAATATTAAAGAAAATATATTTTACGGTAATCACTGTTATTATATGCATAGCCTTGATATACACAGGCTCGAGAGGGGGCTATCTTGGATTCGCTGTTGGGGTTATAGTTTTTTACATTTTGAAATACAAAAATAATAAAATGAAGTTATTTCTATCAATTTGTATGCTCGGGTTAATTATTTCACTCTTATTGCCTCAAGAGTACAAATCCAGATTTCTGTCATCATTTGATACAACAGACTATAGCTATGCTGATCAGAGCGCAGGCAGGCTTGCAATATGGCAGAGAGGTCTTCAATCATTAACCAGTAGACCTTTTGGAGTTGGTATAAATAATTCATATTTAGCCGAGGGTGAACAAAAAAACATTCAAGGATTGTCTGGCAGATGGAACGTCATCCATAACTCATACATTCAGGTTGGCGTAGATTTAGGTGTTACTGGACTGCTGCTATATTTATTATTTATATTTAGTGGACTGGTCAATGTGAACATTATAGTAAAAGCCGCAAAAAGCATAAAAGATTATAAATCTGTAAATTATGCTTACGCCTTTGCGGGGTCAATATCATCTTTTATGGTATCCTCGCTTTTTTTATCACAGGCATATTATTGGAATCACTATATACTAATTGCTCTGACGGCAGGGCTTAAAAACACATTGATAAATGAGGTCAAACATAGTAATGACTAGTACGATTAAGAGAAAGATAAATATTTTATTCGTTTTGCCAAACTTTGATACAGGTGGCTCAGAGCGGCTTGTCATAGATATAATAAAAAATATGGATAAGGATAGGTTCAGTCCTTCGCTCGCTGTGTTCTTTTCTGGAGAGTATGAAAAAGAATTCATAAAGCTTGGCGTGCCATTTTATGTAATTCACAAAGATGGGCTGAGATCAAAGGTTTCGGTTATTTTGTATTTAAAAAGGATTTTAAGGGAACAAAAAATAGATATAGTTAATACTCACCACACTAGCCCATTGATACAGGGATTCTTGCCATTCAAAATACTGTCAAAATCGATATTGATTCATACGGAGCACACAAGATTAGATTATGATAAAAGGATAAGTGCTAAGATATTGTTTTTTGAGAAGTTAATTCTTAAAAAAGCAGATATGGTCGTAGGTATCTCAAAAGAAGTATGTGAATATTTTGAGAAGATCTTAATGGTCCCCAAGAACAAGATAGAAATGATTAGGAACGGAGTGGATCTAACAAAATTTCATATGAAAAATTTTGATCGGGAAGCCTATCGAATGAAGCTGGGATTCAAAAAAGATGATTTAATAGTAGGAACCTTTGCAAATTTTAGGCCACAAAAGAATCACGTGAACTTAATAAGGGCAATTACGATTTTAAATCAGAGTCGATTGAATAAAATAAAATTCATCATGTGTGGAAGCGGTCCGACCGAAGCATACATAAAAAATATTTCATCTGAGCTTAATATTCAAGACAATGTTATTTTTATGGGAACTAGATTTGATATTCCAGAATTAATGAATATACTAGATGCGTACTGTCTTCCATCAGATTATGAAGGTTTGCCTTTGAGCGTTTTAGAGGCGATGGCTGCGGAGAGACCGGTAATTGCAACGAATGTATCTGGGAATAATGAAGTTGTGATACATGGAGAAACCGGGCTTTTAATTAAACCTAACTCGCCAGAAGATCTTTCTGTTGGAATTAGAGAATTGATGGAAAATAAAGATCTTAGGCAAAGGTTAGGCAGAAATGGTTATGACCGTGCAAGGGAATTTTCTTTTGAAGGTATGATAAAGAAATATGAGGAGCTTTTTAGCAAAATGTTTGAGGTTAAAAATCGCAATGGTTAACAAGGCACATTACTTTTGTGAACAATATTCGTCCTTACAAAGATTTATTTCTTTGTATTTTCAGATTAACACAATAATGAAATTGCAACCTACCACGGTACTGGAAATAGGAGTCGGTAATAAAGTAGTTTACAATTATTTGAAAAATACAAACATCAAGGTAACTGGCGGTGATTTTGATAAAAACCTAGAACCAGATGTGTTTTTGGATCTAACAGACTTGCCTTTACCTTTTAGCAACGATTCATTTGATTGCATTACAGCATGTGAAGTGCTAGAGCACATACCGTTTAGCGTATTTTTTGATGCTCTTTTAGAATTGAAAAGAGTGAGTAGGAGATACGTAGTCATATCGCTACCATATATAACATTAAATACATATGGTTTTCTAAAACCTTTTTCAACGTTGCCGCCTTTCTATTTTATGATCAGGTGTTGTGAAGCTTTTTTTACAAGCAAGACTATAACTCCGGAGCATGAATGGGAAATGGGAAGAAAGGGTTATAGCAAAAATATTATTAAAAATGCAATAAATAAAGCCGGTTTGGTAATTCAAAACGAGTTCACTCCTTTTTTAAATCCATGTCATTATTTCTTTGTGCTTGAGAAGGAACGTATGTGCAACTTAAATATAAAGCGCTTTAGTAAAGAGAGTGCTGATGAATCCAAGTTGGGTTTACATGCAGAATAATAAGAAGATGAAAGTGCTTTGTATTTTTTCCCGTTTATTAGGCGGTGAGTCGTTTACTACACATGTCGTTGAAGTTATTAATGAGAATAAGGATATCGTTCCAACGTATATTTTTATCGATAAAGATGATTATTTGAAATATCCCGCACCACCGTTTATGCGTCTTAGTTGCACTTTGGAAACGATGTGGGTTATGAAGAAGAAATATAGCAATGTATTGAAGGAAGAAAAATTTGACATGATATTTGTTCAAGGTTTTGAATTAATACTCGGTGTTTTGAAAATGATAAAAAAAATTCCTACGGCCGTTTTTCTTGATACTACTCCGATATTGTCGCATAAGTTGATAGTTCAAGCTGCGGCATCTAAAATAGAGGGTGCAAGATCTAGGTTTGCGGCGCACATTTTCATTCATATTTTTCGAAAAGCATTTCGCAGAGTTGATGTCTTTGCGCCTCGAACATCATGGTGCGCAGATTCGCTAGTAAATGATTTTAATGTCGGGCAGGAAAAGATTCATATTACATGTGGATTTCAGGATTTATCCACATGGCGGCCAATTGAAAAAGAAAAGAATAAAAAACGTTCTTTGCTTTTTGTTGGCAATGATTTTAAGGGAAAGGGCGGGGACTTCTTACTGGATCTATACCAGAAATATCTTTCGAAGAAATGTTTATTGAGTATCGTTTCAAACGATACGTGCTTACTTGATATGCCACGCGTTGAAGGTGTAGATATTATAAATGGTTTAAGTCATAAAAACATACCGAAACTTATCAGTCTTTATCAAAATGCAGACATATTTATTTTTCCAACAAGAGTTGATAAGCTCGGGCTTGTATTGACAGAAGCCGTGTCAGTTGGGCTCCCAGTCGTAGCTTCTGATACCGGAGGCGTGAAAGAATTGGTTAGGGACGGATACAATGGGTTTCTTATGCCATACAATAGTTCAGTAAAAGATTGGGCAGAAAATATTATTAAGCTATGTAATGATGAGGATATGATAGATAAATTTAGCCAAAACAGCAGAAGGCTTGCTGAAGAAAAGCTTCGAAAAAAAGATTTTGAAAAATTAATAGAGAAGATTATTGTAGAGCTTACGTGTATAGAAAAAAGGAGCTTAGTTAAAGGGAAGCAGTGAGAATGAATATATATGTTGCGCCAAAGCTTCATCATGTGACCATTTTGTCGCTCTTTGTGCTTGCTATTATCAGTAGCATTACAGAGAATGCATTTTGCGGCTCGGCATTGTCTTCTTCGGGGATTACTGCTGTATGGGCCAATGACGGGTCCGATAAGGTCACCAGGGATGAGTTGAGGGCAAGCGCCGGTTTAAATGTAAGGAATAAATTGTGGGATGGATCGTCGATACATTTGTTTGGCGCAAAAAACGAAGTAGTGTCCTTTAATATCATTCTTGAAGCGTGCAGTGAAGAAGTGAGTAATGTGGCTGTGGAGCTTGACAATATGGTAGGGCCAGGCGAGGCAGTAATTAATTCGCGAAAAGTAGATAAAGACGAGGTGTTTGTCTATGAAGGACGGAATATAGAGATTTTTTATATTAGATATTTACAAATTAAAGGATTAAGTAGATTATTTTATGATCCAAGCTATGACGAAAGACATGTCCCTCGCAGGTTTAGGTTGCCATACAAATTGCCTAGAGGAACGTCCTCAGGACGTTTTGAAGAAAGACCGGATGCAAATAAGTATTATCCCGATATCGCTGTACCCATAGAGGCTATTGAAACATTCGATATAAAAAAAGGTGAAAACCAAAGCGTTTGGGTGGACTTATATATTCCTAAAGAGTCGGTCTCTGGAAGATACAAAGGTACTATAAAGATAAAGCAGGGTGGGTTAATTATAAAGGAAGTACCTGTTAATCTAGATGTCCTTCTCTTTACACTGCCGGATGTGCCAAGCGCAAAAACGATGGTCTATTATAGTGATGCGGACATAAATGATAGATATTTTGGTAGTAAGTGGCCTAATGTTTCACAAGATAGTCTTAGCCGAAAGAAAGATAGAATAGTGCTGTGGAAAAATCACCACCTTGTTGCGCATAGGCATAAGTTATCATTGATAGATGACGGATTGGCAAAAATAGATAGCGACAAGATTAAAATGTGGAAGCTTCCATTATCAGGCGAATTATTTACTAAGCTTAATGGCTATGATGGTCCGGGTGTGGGGACTTCAAGTGGCGTATATTCAATTGGGACTTATGGAGCCTGGCGTCGTATGTGGGATCCTAAAAGCGAAGAGGCGATGTGGAGTAATGCCGATAATTGGGTATGGTGGTTTGAAAATAATTTGCCGGGTGTTGAATATTTTCTCTATTTAATGGATGAACCTAAAGATAAGGATTTGGCTGATGTAGAAAAAATTGCTTATGAGGTTAAAAAAAATCCTGGAATAGGAAAAAATCTCAAAACACTTGTCACTAAAGACATAGTTAAAACTAGTAAATTCATGCCCTCTGTAGATATAGCGTTTACATGGTGGGGAGATACCTCAGTATGGAAGCCCATAGTTGGATTATACGAACGCGAAGGTAGAAAATATTGGGCATACAATGGCGCGCGACCATATACAGGATCTTTCGCAATAGAAGATGATGGCGTGGCTCTGCGCGTGTTAGGATGGACACAGTTTAAGCATAAAATAGGCAGATGGTTTTATTGGGAATCAACGGGTTATCAAAATTCGGTATGGCCATCAATTGAAACAAACGTTTTTAAAACGGCACAGACTTTTGGCTGGAAGCCCGGCAATAATCCTAAGTATGGGGAAACAGCCCCAAATTACAACAACGGAGATGGGATTCTATTTTATCCTGGGACAGAAAAGCGATATCCCGAAGATAATTATGGCTTATTAGGGCCAATCGCAAGTCTGCGTATGAAATATTGGAGGCGTGGAATACAAGACGTTGATTATCTTACTATGGCCGCTGCTGTTGATCCCAGAGCGGTGAATGACCTTGTTCAGAAAATGATACCTAAGGTTCTGTGGGAAGTCGGCGTGACTGATCCAAAAGATCCAAGTTATGTTCATGCGGATATTAGCTGGTCCACTGATCCTGATGTGTGGGAAAGCGCGCGGAGGAAATTAGCAGATATAATAATGTCCGGACAGAAGGCACAATAATGAACGTTATGCACTTAAGAAGCAGCGGCGGATTTTTCGGGGCAGAGGGAGTTATTCTGTCTCTTGCTACGAAGTTGGATTCCATGGGCTGTATTAATCATGTGGTCTGCATAGATAACTTGAGTAATTCTCATACAGAATTGGTCGACAAAGCCATGGCAACAGGCCTGAAATCCAAAAGTATTTTTTGCAAGGGAAGATTGGACATTAAGACAATCTCCACCATAAGGTCTTTTATCAAAGAAAATAAAATAGATATTTTACACTGCCATGATTACAAGTCAGATCTTTTTGGATATTTAGCCAGCAGGTTTACAGGTGTTGGCCTGGTGGGCACTAATCATAATTGGCTTCGAAGCTCGTTATCATTACGGTTTTATGAATTTCTTGATGGCATAATTTTAAATGCATTTGATAAGGTAGTTGCGGTTTCGAATGACGTTGCAAGCGAGACAGGACGGGCTATTCTTTTTAAGAAGAATAAGATAACCAACATATCTAATGGCATAGATATTGATAAGTATTTAGTGAAAAGCGGCAATGGTAACAAGATTAGAGCAGAGTTCAAAATAAAGCCATCGACTAAAATAGTAGTCTCTGCAGGCAGGCTTTCATCTCAAAAAGGATTTGATTATCTGATAGAAGCGATGAAAAAAGTATTTACAGTTGCGGCCGATACCGTTCTTCTCATAGCCGGAGAAGGACCATTTAATAAAAACTTAACAGAAATGGCTAGGAAGCTAGATATAGAGCATAAAATTATATTTGTCGGTAATAGGACCGACATGATCGATATATACGCTGCAATGGATCTATTCGTTCTGGCTTCTCTGAGAGAAGGTATCCCGCTGGTAGTTTTAGAGGCGATGGCAATGAAAAAGCCCGTTATTGCCACAAGAGTAGGTGGCGTACCGACCGTGATAGAGTCGGGTCAGAATGGTATTCTTGTTGAGCCAAAGAATTCGTCTACCTTATCAGAAGCAATAATACGTATTTTAAAAGATGCTGATCTTGCTAAAGATCTTGCCGAAAATGGCAGAAAAACTGTTGAGGAATCGTTTTCAGCTGAAAAAATGGCTCAAAAGTATAAAAAAGTTTATGAGGAAGTAACAGCCACCAGGTAATCAATATGAAGATACTTTTTATAACAAAAGAAATCCCTTATCCTGTTAATGATGGATGCAGGAATAGGACTTTTAATATACTTAAAGGCCTGTCAAAAAATAACAATATTACGTTGATCTGTTTCGGGAACGCTGAAAGGGATTCTGAGAGGATAGAAGGCATTAAAGGATTATATAGTTCTATAAAGCTTATATCACAGGATTCTTATAATATAAGGAAAAAAAGTTTAGCCGATGTCTTGCTGGGACTATTATCGATCGTGCCTTTCATCGTAAAGAGCAGGTTTTCTGGCTCTATGAAAACCGCGATCAAAGAAATTATAGAAACAGAAAGAATAGATCTTGTATTTTGTGATTCTATTTATCAGGCCATTAACATGCCTGTCAGCAGTGTGACTAAGATACTATCTGAACACAATATAGAGTCGGATATATTGTATAGGTATTTTAAGGTAGAAAAGAACTTCTTCAAGAAAGTATATATATTCATCGAACTGCTGAAGATGAGGATATATGAATCCAGGGAATGGAAGAAGTTTGATAAATGTATCGTGGTGTCCGATAAAGATAGATCAGCGATAGAGAAAAGAACTAAAAAACAGAGCATTATTGTGGTACCGAACGGTGTAGACATAGAGTACTTTCAGCCGAAAAAGAAAGATGAGATACCGAACAGCTTGATATATACCGGCTTGATGAGCTGGTATCCGAACGAAGATGCAATGACATATTTTTTAGAGAGCATATATCCGATTATTAGGCGAGAAGTCGCCGTGCCGTCACTTATGATAGTCGGTAAAGATCCATCCGATAGGCTTAAAAAGACCGCTAGTAGTGATAGGTCGATCACTATTACGGGCACGGTAGTGGATATACGCCCCTTTATTTCCGAAAGCGAAGTTTTTATAGTCCCTTTAAGGATAGGCAGCGGTACCAGATTAAAGATACTGGAAGCAATGGCTATGGGTAAGACAATAGTGTCTACCTCTGTAGGATGCGAAGGTTTGGATGTTAAACACGATGACAATATATTAATAGCTAAAGATGAAGAAGACTTTGCCGGGCTTACAGTTAGAGCTCTCGGCGATGCCGGCCTAAGAGACAGGATCGGTAACGCGGCTCGTCTGTTTGTAGAAAAAAAATACAGCTGGGAAGAATTGATTAAAATATTGGAGAAGATATAGGATGTCCTTTAGCGCGATAATGATAGATATCTTTTGGGCTTCGATAGCTCTTTTGTTCTATACATATTTTGGTTATCCTTTATATGTTGTAGTAAGAGCCGAATTTTTTAAGCGAGAGGTAAGGAAAAATTTAGATTATAAGCCCAGCGTTTCGGTAATAATTTCCGCTTATAATGAAGAGTCTAATATTGAGCGAAAAATAACAAATATACTGGGATCGGACTACCCAGATGATAAGATCGAGATAATAGTGGGCTCCGATGGCTCCACCGATAACACTGGCAGAAATTTATTCCGCATTTCTAAAGGCAATGTCCGGGCTTATGTCTTCTCAGTGAGAAGAGGGAAGGCGAGCGTAATTAATGATCTGGTCTCTAAAGCAAGCGGCGAGATACTGGTATTCTGTGACGCCAGACAGGTTTTTGATAGAGAAGCGATCGGACATCTTGCAGCAAATTTTGCAGATCAAAAAGTAGGGTGTGTCAGCGGAGAGCTTATCTTTAGGAGCAGCAGCACGGATAGCGGAGTTTCAAAAGGCATAGGAGTCTATTGGGATTACGAAAAGCTTATAAGAAAGTATGAAAGCGATATTCATTCGATGGTAGGGGCTACAGGAGCCATTTATGCCATCAGAAAAGAGCTCTTCTCCAAGCTTCCGGAAGATATCGTATTGGACGATCTATACACGCCGATCTCCGCGGTACGCAAAGGATATCGATGCATATTTGACCCGGATGCAAAGGCCTATGACGATCCCGCTTTTACATCTTTGCAGGAATATAGAAGAAAGGTACGGACTCTTGCCGGGAATTACCAGATATTTGTTGATTGCAGGGATATGCTGATGCCGGTAAAAAGCCCTATTGCCATACCTCTTATATCGCATAAATTGCTACGCGTGTTATCGCCGTTTTTTATGATCCTGGCATTTATCAGCAATCTCCTGATCGCAAGAAACAGCTTTTATTCTTTAATATTTTTCGCTCAAATATCTTTTTATGCATTGGCAATAATAGGTGGCGTTACTTACAAATACAGGTCGGAAGGGCTTATAAGGAAGGCCTTTTCCGCCATATACATGTTCTGTCTCCTTAATTTCACGGCGCTTGCCGGACTTTACAGGTTCCTGACAAGAAAACAGAACATAGCATGGGAGAAATAGAAAGCTTATGGATGAAAAATTAAAGGCTATAATAAAATTCGCATCATGCTTAGCACTCTCTTTAGTAGGATATATTCCTACCATATGGTGGATGGTCAATAGATGGAACGCCAAGGAGTCGTATTATTCTCACGGGATGCTTGTGCCGCTGATATCGATATTTATAATATGGCAGAGAAGAGAGGCTTTAAGTAAGATCAAGATAGCGGGGAATATGCTGGGGCTATGGATCGCGGTAGCGTGCTTACTGGTCCATGTTGTAAGCGCGGCACTGAGGATATATTTCTTGTCAGGGTTTACATTGATCCCGCTTATTTACGGATTGGTGCTATTCTTCTTTGGTAAAGAGATGGTCCGCAAGCTGACGTTCCCGATACTCTTCCTATTTGCGATGGTCCCGCTGCCGCTGGCGGTAATAGGGACTCTTACGGTGAAACTGAAACTTCTCGCGACTCAACTGTCTGTGTTTGTGCTCAATGGTATAGGCTTTCGATGCATACAGGATGGCAGCTTTATAAGGATGCCGACTTCACAGGTAGAAGTTGCAGCCCCATGCAGCGGTCTTCGCTCGATCATATCGCTAGTGACGCTGGGATTAGTCTTTGCTTATGCGGTGAAGACATCATTCCTTAAGAAGAGCATACTCTTCTTATCATCGATCCCGATAGCTATAGCTACTAATGTATTGAGGATAACGCTCGTTTCAATAGTCAACGATCTCTACGGAGAGAAGATAGCCCTCGGCGCATTTCATGATTTTACGGGCTTTCTGGTATTCGTGTTGGCGTTTCTTGGGCTATTCGGCGTAGCGCAAATAATAGGAGCGAGACAAATTGAAATTTAATAAAAATACGATAGGGTTTGTGGTGTTAGTGGCTATATTGCTGGCATCCAGCGTATTCTCTTTAGGGCTATTCAAGCGGGAGATGACGGCTCGTGACAAGCTGGATGTTAATACATTTCCGATGAAGGTAGGCGAATGGCAGGGCAGGGAGCTGCCTATAACGGAGAAGGAATACGCCATACTGGAAACTCGGAATCTGATCTCCAGGGAGTATAAAAATCCTTCCGGAGCCAAACTTTACCTTCTCGTCATATACTCTGAGACAAACAGGTCAGTATTCCATCCTCCCGAGGTATGCATGATGGGTAGCGGGCTTTCTATAACCGATAAACAGCTAGAAAATTTTGATGCAGGGAAGAAGTCCTTTACAACTAATAAATTGTTCGCTGAGAAAGGCCCCTACAAAGAGATCATCCTGAATTGCTACAAAGCAGGGAACATATACACGAGTAATTTTTATCTTCAACAGACGCGCCTGGCGCTCCACCAGATATTCGGGCAGAACGTCCCCGGCGCAACACTGCGCGTTTCCATGGCCGCAGGAAATAATCCGGCCGCGACCTTAGCAACTCTCAAAGAATTCCTCAACAGATCCGCTGTCACACTGGATAAGCTAAGCGGCTAAAAGACCGTCCACTCAACTCAACACATCGTTCAAGAAGTGTTCATTTTATGACAATCGCCTGTCAGGGATTGTCATAGTTTGTCATTGAACTTCATGTAATCTCCCGTATCCCGTGTTTTAACTCCTTTATTATCAATCACTTACAAAGCATAAATTTCAGGAATTATTTGTCTGTCATGACGAGTTGGCACGGATAATGCTTATATAGACAATGATGAAAAAAGCTATGGAGTCACTAAAGATATTTTTGGAAGAACTTAAACATGAGGTGGACGTCTATCTCACGATACAGAGATATGCCCGTAACACCCGAAAAGATAAGAACGCATAAATGCCAGAACCAAGTACTATAGCACTCATAAGCACAGGATCCATAGGGATCATAACTCAATTTGCCAGACGGCATTTTCGTGAACTCAAGAGAGCTTACGACAATATCATAGCCGGTGTTGGTATCGTAGTGGCATCCCCGATAATCCTATTCACAGCCATAGTTATAAAGATCGTGTCGCCCGGTCCGGTATTTTTCAAGCAGGAGAGGGTCGGATGGGGCGGCAAGCCCTTCGACATCTACAAACTGCGCACTATGCAGGTTGATGCTGAAAAGAGCACAGGCCCTACCTGGGCACAGGAAGATGACCCTCGCCTGATAAGATTTGGAAAATTGATAAGAAGGGCGCACATTGACGAATTACCTCAGCTATTTAATGTGTTGAAGGGTGACATGAGCATAGTGGGTCCGAGGCCTGAGAGGCCGGTATTCGTAGAGAAACTCAGTAAGGAGATCTCCGACTATCGCAAAAGAGTGAATGTAAGGCCGGGCATCACGGGCCTAGCCCAGGTGTGGCATAAATATGATGAGACTATTGCGGATGTGCGAAAGAAAGTCAAATATGATCTCCTATATATAAAGGAGATGTGTTTAATGGTCGACCTAAGGATCCTATTGCGTACGATAATAGTATCCGCTCAAGGAAAAGGTGCCAGATAAAGCATGAAAATTAAAATTTATATATCAGCTTTAGCGATAATATCCTGTCTTTCGTTCGCAATGACAAAAGATGCGGGCGCTGGCGTATTTATTACCGGAGATGGATTGCTCGGAGATTTTGACGGATCTTTGCTCTATAGTGCCAGCAGCGCAAATAGCTCGAAATTGATTGTTACCCTAAAGAACATAAGCCCTGCTGCTAATGGCGGATATTTGACAGCTTTTGTCTTTAATAACCCCGGAAATCTTATTAACAGAGTGAGCCTGTCTGCAACGGACCCTGATTTTGTTCTTATGGGCGCAAACAATTTTAATAATTCTATAAAAGCTGCCCCCTATGGCTATTTCGATGTAGGGGCTTCCAGTACTGGTGGCGCATTTGAGGGCGGTGGCAACCCTAGTAAAGGTATAGCTGTTGACACTACGGAGATTTTCACTTTCACATTTGCCGGTTCTAATCTCAACACTCTTAATGAAAATAGTTTTTTATCAGAATTGTCTTCCGGCAATGAGGCAGGACAGGGGTATGAATCCTTTGTGGCCCGCTTCCGAGGTTTTAACGATGGTGGTAGCAACAAAACTGTTGGCGAGGAATATAAGGTCCCCGAGCCGGCCAGCATGTCGCTTTTAGGGCTGGGTTTATTTGGACTATTAGGATATAGACGTAAAAAACAATAGTACTGTAGCATAAACAGAAGGGATGGAAATGAAAAAGATAGCTGTAGTAGTTGGACTCATAATTATCAGTGTGTTTATCGCGTCCGTCAATGCCAATGCTGAAACAATTTCTTTCAATGACAATAGTAAATATTGGTCAGGATGGAATAATACCACAAATAACACAGGAGACGATTCCGCAGACGTGATCGGTATCCCTAATTTTACAGATGGAAAGGCCAAGGTTGGAAGCGACCTGCTTACCAATTTAACATTTAATCGTCAGGCAGTCACACCTTCGTATTGGTGGGTTCTCACACCCGGCGATCTATTCATAGATGTCGGCGCTGACAAGACCTGGGATTATGTGGTGGATTTAAGCACCACCTGGACTACGCCCAGCCCGACCTATACAGATCCAGCGGCGGGCAAATACAATATTTATTCAATAAACTTAGGGTTGAATAGCACGAGCGGGTATATTCTTTCCGGAACAGACTATAGTGGCGGTTGGAGTGGTTACGGTATAAGAGATCGCCATCCTGTAGCGGCGAAAGCCGATCTTTTAACGGAGAAATACGGTTTAGTAGATTTTTCCGGCTGGGATGACAAAAGCTCAACAACGCAATATACTTTTGATTTTGAAGGATTAGACCTTGGCCAATCAGGGCAATTTACCATCGGCTGGCAGCCCAATTGCGCCAACGACGTAGTTTATGAGACCCTACAGTACACCCCTACTCCCGAACCGGCGACTATGTCGCTTTTGGGATTAGGTTTAGCGGGATTGTTGAGATTTAGAAAGAAACGGGCATAATTTTAAAATAAGGAAAGGAGAAAGTTGTGAACAAAATAGTCTATTTTTTTGTAATATGCGGGATGGTCTTATTTGCAAGTACTGGGTATGCAGGGCAGGTAGAGATTTTTTCAGATAATTTTAACGACGCCTCCTTAAATATAACGAAATGGCCAACGTCGCCGGAGGTGTATCGTGGTCAATCATGGGTTCCATACGGTAGCGTTGCTGAGGCTGGTGGCGCGTTGGATTTTACCGTAGAGGGCGGTCGACCGGGGAGCGTGAAGCTTACATCCCAGGAATTAGTTGCTGGTTCCAGCTGGTCATCTATGTCGGCCGGAGGTAAATGGTGGCAGTCGTCTGCAGGCTCGTGGACCGCAGGCATTGAAGTGAATTTATATGACAGCGATACCAATAAAGGGCTTAAGGCCGATTATTCTGCATATTTCCTACATCTTACGATATATGAGGATGGCGTAGCAAAGTATGGGCCCACTTATTCGGTATACAACATGGACCGCATATCAGCACCGACGAATTTTAAATTTGATATAACTCCGCAAGGGTGGTCGTTCTATAATGGAAATTCCCTGGTACATTCCCAATCAAGTACGATATTCGCTGCTTCCGATTCGTTTAATCTGAAAATAGGCGGTGGAGACTGGAATTACAGTGATTACAATAATGAGCACGATTATTTTGACGATATTAAAATTACTGCAGAAGTGCCAAATCAGGCCGTTCCCGAGCCGGCGACGATGACGCTCCTGGGATTAGGTTTTGCGGGATTATTGAAGCTTAAACGCAAGAAGGCATAGTTTTTTAAAATATATTATGGAAGGGAGGTGAAAATATTGAAGAAAGTATCAATGTTGTTGGTTTTAACGTTATGTTTGGTTATCCTAAGCGCGACATCATCTTACGCCGGTGTTCTGCTCTTCGATGGTACATTGAAGTGGAGAGAGGGCGGTACGGTGGTGGTCGATCAAACCAATGCTCCTGTAATAAAGACATGGAGCGTGGGAAATCCTGTAGGATTGGATCTTATCCAGATATTCCAGAAGGAT
>Ga0268280_1000877_pt1 | contig 22278 bp, 16 predicted proteins | sample saktaG_9_FD_190139 | JGI IMG/M metagenome (GOLD analysis project Ga0268280, IMG submission 190139) | Saline water microbial communities from Sakinaw Lake, British Columbia, Canada - sak_2011_5_24_40m | ecosystem: Environmental > Aquatic > Non-marine Saline and Alkaline > Saline ... | reverse complement strand
ACGGCTGCCAGGCTGATACAGGATAACAATATCAGCCTCTGTTTTGATTTTCCGCCGATTCTGGATTCCATCCTCAAGGCGGCAAAGGAAGAAAATCTTGACCTAAGTTCATTCCGGGCTGTCGTTGGGTTGGGCACGCCGGAGGGGATAGAACGGTTTCAATCAGAAACCGGCGGCACCTATTATTGCATGTTCGGGCAAACGGAGACCTCTTGCGTGGCCACTATGGGGCGTTATAACGATCGGCCCGGATCGGCCGGGAAAATCATCTCTCTGGCCGATGTGCGAATAGTGGATGAGCATGATCAGCCGGTGAAAACCGATAAGATAGGAGAAATTACGGTGAAGGGCCCCATGGTTTTTAAAGGGTATTGGGGATTGCCCGAAGACAATGCCTATACGTTCCGCGATGGGTGGCACCATACCGGCGATTTGGGCCGGTTTGATTCGGATGGTTTTCTATTCTATGCGGGCAGAAAAGCGGAAAAGGAACTCATAAAGCCGGGCGGTGAAAACGTGTACCCGGCCGAGGTGGAAAAGGTAATATTGCTGCACCCGGCCGTGGCAAAAACGGTCGTAATCGGTGTGCCGGATCCGAAATGGAAAGAAGGAATCAAGGCCATCTGCATTCTAAAGAAAGGTCAAATTCTCGAATCAAAAGAACTTATCGGGTTTGTAGGTGAAAGGATAGCAAGCTATAAGAAGCCACAGTATGTTGAGTTTACAGAAAATTTTCCATTGACTAAAGATGGTATTCCCGATAGGGCGAAGATAAAGGAGCTTTACGGAGGCAATCAGTATTGACAAAATAAGTATTTATCTCTTATGGTTACTATAATGTACATGGTAATTTGAATTTTAGCCCGAAGAAAGATAGTAACTATTCAGGAGCCAGAATGAAAAGGAAAGTTGCTAAATGATTTTTCAGGACCGGAGAAGGCTTTTGGTTATGGTGATACTTTGAAGTTGATGTCTCATCTCCGACTGAAACGGGGTCAGTTGGTTGCGGAAGGCATACACGCTTCTATTCCGGATTCTGGCTCCTGACTTCTGACTCCTGAGTAGTTACGAAATAAATATAATAATCTGGAGATGTAAACATGGTAAGAACTGAAATTTCACTATTTTTGAAAAATGTACCGGGAGAATTGGGCAAATTATCCTCTCTTCTTTCTACTGAAGGAATTAATATTGATGCTCTGACAATACAGGATGCTTCAAGTTATGTTCAGGAACTTTTTCATGCAAGGGGGAAATCTCTAAAGCGAATTGCTTCAAGCGCAAGCTATAATTCCATGAAAAAGGATTCTGCTGAATTTGCCCTGATTAGAATCCTTGTCGATCAGACAGATAAGACAATAGATGTTCTCTCCAAAAACGATTACCTATTTGATATAATGCCTGTTATTGCGATCAAACTTGAAAACAAACCCGGATCGCTTGCCGAAATAACCACTAAATTCGGGAAGGAAGGGATTAATATCAATTATGTCTATGGATCAGTCTCATCTCCGAAAGAAAAGTGCCTTTTCGTTTTTTGTCCTGAAGATATTGAGCTTGCCGCAAGTATTTTTAAGGAATAAAATATCATAATTATTTTCCGAATTAATTATCCCGACTCTTGCTGTTTCATAATAGGTGCATATATTTAAGTATGATTTTTTGCATCTGATTCTGATAACCTGTAATAATATAGAAAGTGTTATTATTATCAGAAATCTTATTGACTAAATCTAATAAATAAAATACATAATGATTTCTAAAATAAATCTGATTCATAGCAGGGTGGTTGAATGGGTATTCAGGAAAGAAAAGAGAGAGAAAGAGAGAGAAGGCGGCAGCAGATAATAGTTGCAGCTAAAAGGGTATTTTCAGACAAAGGTTTCAACAAGGCAACAATGGAGGATATAGCCAGTGAAGCTGAGCTTAGTCCAGGGACCTTGTATTTATATTTTAAAAACAAGGAAGAACTTTACGCATCATTATCTTTAAGGATTCTCCAGTATCTTCTGATACGTTTGGAGCATGTAAAGAGGGAAAAAGATTTAAAGCCTGAAGATAAGATGAAATTATTGATTGAGGCGATGTATGATGTTTATGAGTTTGATCCTCTTATTATAATAAACATGTTTCATCTTCAATCTAGTGAAACATTAAAAAACTTATCTCCGCAGCTTTTGTCGCAAATAAAAGACCTTTCACGTAAATCCCTAGGAACGATTGCAACAATATTTGAAGAAGGGGCTGAAAAGGGAGTATATATTAAAAAGCATCCTGTTGCCCTTGCCGATATTTTCTGGGCTCTTTTTTCGGGGGTTATTCTCTGGGAATCAAGCAAAAAAATAATTAATGACGACAAGGATTATCTGAAACAGACTCTTGAGTTAGCCTTTGAAATTTTCAGCAGGGGACTAAGAAAAGACTGACGTTCCCGATTATTTTCGTATTTCTCGCCCCCATTTACACGAGAGTAATATTCATCTGAAATTCATCTGACCTAAAAACAACAAAATATTTCCGGATTCCAGCTTTCGCTGGAGCTACTTTGAATCGAAACAGTGAGCAAATTTCCCGCTGTTTGTAGCTGGGAGAGTCTGAGAATTAAAACGGGAAAATTTATTAGCTTCTGAATCCTTGAATCCCGAAACCTTTGAATTCTCATATTACATAATCATCAAGATCATATCAGGTGGGCGTAGTCGGATTTGATTATATCGAAAAGTTCTTCTCCTATTGCAAGTCCGGTATCTATAAACAGAGGACCGTATTTCTTTCCGGTTCCGGTGCGGAATGTATGTTTGATATTAGAAAGGCTCTCCATTCCTTTCGGATAATGGGCCACAAATTCTGAAAAAGGCGGATTGAGATATGATAACATTTCCCAGAGTGTGTCCGTGAAATTATCCGGACCCCACCTGAATTTATCCGAATCATAAAGACAGTCGGAAACAAGTTTTCCTTCAGGGGACTTTGATTCCATTGTAGTTTTGAATGCTTCATGATTTCTTATTGCAATGCATATATCATCAAGTTCTTCAGGGGAAAAGGGGTAATCCTTCAGGACTTCACGCGCAAATGCAGCACCTTCCGCTGAATGATTCTTTTTCTTCCGCTTTATGTCGTGGAGAAGTCCTGCGAATTGCAGCAGAATGATCCTGCGGTTACAAAAGCTTTCGGTATATTCTGCAAACCTGCTTTCAATAAGCATCAGGGCACCCGCGTCTACTGTTACTTTTACGGCATGATCAAGACCGTGGCCGAAATCATCTTCCAGATGTTCCGCCACAAACTGATAAAATTTTGTTATAAGAGGATTTGTTTCAAAGACCTGTCTTGAATATTTTATATCAGGTTCATGATACTTGTAGAAATCGGGGAGAGGATGCCCTGAGACTATCCGCCTTGCGATATTTTGTATATGAGCGTAGATAATCTCCATCTATTCGTTACTGCCTGCCGGGCGGAATCCGGCAATATAAGTAAAAACCGGATTCCTCTGTATAATGGACAAGAGTTTCAGAGCTTAGAGCAGCGAGAAGGGTTTGCCGCAGACTTTCCATTTGCCGTCTTCCATTATCACGGTAATGGTATCGTCTACCTTGTGGATTTTACCTAAATGGAACAGTTTTGAAACCAGAGCGTATAAGGGATTGATTGCAACTATCCTGTCTGCTGATATTTTTAGGGTTATCTCTTTATCGGTTCTGCTGATTGTTTCAGTTTCGATGTTGAATAATCTGCTTTTCATGAAATCCGGACTCAGGCCGCGTTCGGCAGCTTCATTTCCGGCTTTTTGAATATAATTATCGACAATGTTTTCATCATCTGATGGGGCCATGGTTTTACACAGATAGCCGGCCATGGACTCGTCCAGCGTGAAGTACGCTTTTGTGAATTTTACTGCCGTCTTGTTAGGAGTCTCTTTGGCTTCTGCAAACATGAAAATTGCCTGCAAGAAAATTCCAAACAGAATAACCATCATAAGATTCCGTAATTTATTGTCCTGCTCCATCTGACATTCCTCCTTATAAATAACTTATATCATGACAGAATAATATTTGATTAAAGATATAATTAAATCTCTTCGACACTAAAAACGGAGAACTTAATAACATGGAATTGAATATAACACAAGGAAATTTGAAACAGTAGCTACAGAAAGGAAGGATTAAAGAGAATAATCCTGTTATCCGGGAATTTATCGAAGAAAACTTCTGTGAGAGGCGCCGTTAAATGCAGCTGTTAATCGGTGCCTCTCACAGAGGAAATTACATGTTAAAACATTAACTTATTTGCAGGATTATTTCCTTGCGCCAGCGTAGCCGATTTTTTCTAATGCCTCCCTCATCTCATCTAAAATTACAGGGTCGTCTATTGTTGCCGGAATCTTGAATTCCTTGTTGTCGGCAATTTTCTGTATAGTTCCCCTCAGTATTTTACCGGAGCGTGTTTTGGGAAGGCGCTTTACAACCGTCGCCGTTTTAAAAGATGCGACAGCCCCGATCCTGTCTCTTACCATCTTAACGACTTCTTTTACTATATCATCGTAGCTGCGCGTAACTCCTGCCTTGAGCACTAAAAAGCCTACGGGAACCTGACCTTTAAGCTGGTCATCAACGCCCAAAACGGCGCATTCAGCAACATCGGGATGGTCGGAGAGTATCTCTTCCATGCCGCCTGTTGAAAGGCGGTGGCCTGCGACATTTATTACATCATCTGTCCGTGTCATTACATAAACATACCCGTCTTCATCGATAAAACCGGCGTCTGCTGTCTTGTAATACCCGGGAAATTCCTTAAGATATGCACTGATAAATCCTTCATCATTATTCCACAAAGTCGGTAAAGTTCCCGGAGGGAGAGGAAGCTTAACGACAAGGGCTCCGATTTCTCCGGGTTTGACTATATTATTGTTTGGATCAACGACCCTAATATCCATTCCGGGAGCCGGTTTTGTGGGAGATCCCTGTTTAACAGGAAAATGATGCAGGCCGACGCAATTTGCGGCAATCGCCCAGCCTGTTTCAGTCTGCCACCAGTGATCAATTACAGGAACACCAATACTGTTTTCTGCCCAGTGGAGGGTATCCGGGTCAAGCCTTTCACCTGCCAGAAATAAATACTTGAAGTTGGAGAGGTCATATTTTTTCATAAGCTCGGCTTTCGGGTCTTCCCTTTTTATCGCTCTGAAAGCAGTTGGAGCCGTGAACATGGCTTTTACCTTGTGCTGGGATATAACCCGCCAGAAGGCACCGGCATCAGGGGTGCCTACGGGCTTTCCTTCAAACAGGATTGTAGTGCAGCCTTTTAAAAGCGGGCCATAAATTATATAGGAATGTCCGACAACCCATCCGACATCCGATGCTGCCCAGTAAACATCTCCGGCATCAACATTATAGATTGCTTTCATGGTCCATTTCAGTGCAACCATGTGCCCGCCGTTATCTCTGACTACCCCTTTTGGAATACCTGTTGTGCCTGATGTGTAGAGTATGTACAGGGGGTCTGTAGCTGCGACCGGAACACAGTCGTGTGGTTTGGCTTTTGCCACTACATCATTCCAGTCGAGGTCCCGGCCCGGAATCAGGTTTGCTTTTTCCATGGGACGCTGGCAAATTATGCAGTGATCAGGTTTTGATTTTGCCATTTCAATGGCGCCGTCTAAGAGCGGCTTGTATGGTATCACTCTTTTTACTTCTATGCCGCATGAGGCTGAAACAATCACTTTAGGTTTTGCGTCGTTTATACGGGTTGCAAGCTCGTTTGATGCAAATCCTCCGAAAACTACCGAATGGACGGCTCCAAGGCGGGCGCAAGCAAGCATTGCTATAGCTGCTTCCGGAATCATGGGCATATAAATGAGGACGCGATCCCCTTTGCCGACTCCAAGAGAAGCAAGCGCTCCTGCAAACTTAGCCACAATATCTCTTAGCTCAATGTATGTGAACTTCTTTATCGTATCGGTGACTGGGCTGTCATAAATGAGCGCATCCTGGTTGCCTCTGCCGTTATCTACATGAAAATCGAGTGCGTTATAACAGGTATTGACCATTCCGCCAGGGAACCATCTGTAAAAATATGGCTTGCGGGAATCATCCAGAACTTTATCCCATTTTTTATACCAGTGACAGTCTTCAGCCGCTTCGCCCCAGAATCCTTCAGGGTCTTTAAGGGATCTTTCATAAGCTTGAAAATACGGGTTGGTCATCGTTGCCCTCCTTTTTTATAGTAAAAATAAGCAAATTGTTTTTTTTAAATAGAAGTTATTACTACAAGTGTCAAGCAAAATAATGAATGATGTACATAATTTGAATCATATAAATCAATATAAAAGAAAAAAAAAGGGGGGGGGAAATAGATAGTGGATAATGGACTGTGATATCAGCGGATGATGCATTTGCCGACGAAGGGCTCTGCCGCTGTTTTAAGCTCAAGCAATTCAGCTTCACTGAATCCGCAATCTTCAGCAGCGAAAAAAGCAGGATCAAGCACGTTTTTATTTTGAAAACGCTGGAGAACATAAAGACCGGCACCTTTAATAATACCGGAAATTTTTCTGATTACAGGCGGGCTTATGAACGGCCTGACGCATGTTGTTCTGAACTCGTAATCAATTGCCGAATTCATGATGGTTTGAATGCTTGAAAATATATCGGCAGATTCGCAGCCGTTTTTTACAAAAAAAGAGTAGAGGGCGGGGTCTGTCTTGATATCCATGGCAATATAGTCGACCAGCCTTTTATCGATTAAATTTTTTATCACCGTGGGGTTGCTTCCGTTTGTATCAAGTTTTATCGGATACCCTAATACCTTGATATTTTTGCAAACAGATTCAATATCATTATGAATTGTCGGCTCTCCGCCTGAAATAACGACTCCGTCCAGAAAACTCTTCCGGCTTTCGAGAAAAGCATAAATTTCAGTTTCTTTTAAAGATACAGATGGGTTGTTTATTGCAAGATCAGGATTGTGGCAATAAGGACATGCAAAATTACATCCCGATGTAAAAAGAACGCAGCTTATTTTTCCGGGGTAATCAATCAGAGAATTTTTCTGAATGCCGCCTAAAATCATGGCTGTATAATTTATATCGCTCCCTGTGACCTTAGAAGAGGTTTTTCCTCAAAATAATGGTCATTATGTGGGGTCTCCGGCCCGGAAGCTTGGCAGAGGCGATTATCTTCAGGTTCATCGGACGGCAGTTTATAGGTTTTTCTCAGGGCGAATTCGGCTTGCTTGCCGTTATTCCATTGCTTCACAGGGCGTAAATATCCAACAACCCGGGAATAGACTTCCGTTTCAGCATCACAGATGGTGCATTTTTCCTGCTTTCCTTTCAGGTACCCGTGAGATGGACATACACTGAATGTCGGAGTAAGGGTAAAATATGGAAGATGAAAATTTGTTGATATTTTTCTTATCAGCCCTTTTATTGTTGAGATGTCAGTGATGAGCTCGCCCAGGAAAATATGTAAAACAGTGCCGCCAGTATATTTGGTCTGAAGGCTGTCCTGCAATCTTAAGGTTTCATATATATCATCAGTATAGTTAACTGGAAGCTGAGTTGAATTGGTATAATAGGGAGCCGCTCCTTTAATGAAATCTTCTTCATTGGCGCAAACGATATCCGGGAATTTCTGCTTGTCTTTCATGGACAGCCTGTAGGATGTTCCTTCCGCAGGAGTTGCTTCAAGGTTGTAAAGATCTCCTGTTTCTTCCTGGGTTTCGGAAAGAATATTTCGTATATAATCCATAACTTTCAGGGAAAAATCGAGGCCTTCTTTGCTTGCTATATCCTTGCCGATATAATTAAGACAGGCTTCGTTCATGCCGATTATGCCGATTGTTGAAAAATGATTTTTCCAGTAAAGGCCTGTTCCGTTTTTTACTTCCCTAAGATAGAATTTTGAATAAGGGTAGAGGTTTTTATCGGTAAACCTTTCAAGGATCTTCCTTTTTATGGAAAGGCTTTTCGTTGCCAGGTTGATTTTTCCCTTAAGATGAGTAAAAAACTCATCATCGCTTTTTGAAATATAGCCTATGCGCGGAAGGTTTATGGTAACGACCCCTATTGATCCTGTAAGCGGGCTTGCGCCGAAGAGACCGCCGCCTCTTTTGAGAAGCTCCCTGTTATCGAGGCGCAGCCTGCAGCACATAGACCTTGTGTCTTCAGGAGAAAGATCGGAATTGACAAAGTTTGAAAAATAGGGAATTCCATATTTGCCTGTCATCTTCCAGACAGTTTCAAGATTCGGATTATCCCAGTCAAAATCTGCAGTTATGCTGTATGTCGGTATCGGAAACGTAAAGACCCTTCCTCTTGCGTCCCCCGCCATCATTACCTCGGCGAAAGCCCTGTTTATCATATCCATTTCAGGCTGAAATTCCGAGTATGTCTCTGTGCGCTCTTTTCCACCGATTATTACCGGGTGGTCTTTAAGTATCGACGGAACATACAGGTCCATGGTTATATTCGTAAAGGGAGTCTGGAAGCCGACCCGTGTTGGGATATTTATGTTGAATACGAACTCCTGTAAAGCCTGCTTTACTTCACTGTATTTAAGCTGGTCGAATCGGACAAATGGCGCAAGAAGAGTGTCAAAATTTGAAATAGCCTGTGCACCGGCCGCTTCACCCTGAAGCGTGTAGAAAAAATTTACTATTTGTCCCAGGGCGGATCTTAAGTGTTTGGGAGGAGCGCTTTCAACTTTTCCTTCGACACCCATGAACCCCTTTGTCAGAAGGTCTTTTAAATCCCACCCAACACAGTAAACGGACAAAAGGCTTAAGTCATGAATGTGTATCTCTCCGTTTTTGTGGGCGTCTCTAACTTCGGGTGGATAGATTCGGTTAAGCCAGTATTCGGAAGTCACATCTGATGATATATAATTGTTAAGCCCCTGGAGGGAATAGCACATGTTGCTGTTTTCCTTAATTTTCCAGTCGAGCTTCTGAATATAGTCTTCAACAAGATTGATGTTGGCATTGGTTGCTATGCTTCTTATCTGGGCATGCTGTTCCCTGTAGATAATATAGGCTTTTGCGGTTTTGTAAAAAGGCGAATCGAGAAGAACCCTTTCAACGATATCCTGAACTCCTTCAACATCCGGAATTGATCCAAGGCGAAGTTCATGAGCAAGGGTTAGAACCCGAAGGGTAAGTTTTCTTGCTTCTCTTTCATCAAATTCAACTGTTGCTTTTCCGGCCTTTGCGATTGCAGCAGTGATCTTTGATGAATCAAACTCAACAACCCTTCCGTCACGTTTTTTGATTTCCTCAAACACTTGTACCACCTCTTCATGTTTAGTCGGTTCAAAATAGAAAAATCTCCGTATTAATCGGAGATGAAAATTACCAGCTCAGTTTTAAAAAAACAGAAAGCACATGGTCATGTATTCCGGTGAATTTTGTCAGCTTCGTAAAAAGTCATTCTGCTGTGTTGAGCTTCATCTTTCATCATTGAAGCGTACTTAAATGTACACTTCATTCCTCAAGATTTGCGTGACCTGCATAATGAGTTTCTTACTTTGCCGTCTCAATTTTGATGGTTTAGTAAAAAATACAACTGAGGATTGTCAGCAAAAAATATGCATGATGTGTTTCAATATCCAATATATAGTTATTTGTCAACAAATTTATTCAACATATGGTAGTTATATTGGAGAAAGGAAACTATTTACAGAACTGTAAAAAGCGTGGATTGACAAGAGGGGCATGTTCTGACAAAAGCGTCTATTGAACAGCGATGGTCATGTGTGGGGGCCGCCCACACGAAACGGTGAGAAACCAAATAAAGGGATTTGTGTATATGGAAACTATACGTTGCAAGGGTTTTTCATTTTCCGGTGTTGTATCCGGCCTTAAAAAAAACAACCAGAAAGATCTCGGACTTATTTATTCAGAGGTTCCCACAAGCATTGCAGGGGTATTTACCAAAAACAGGGTGCAGGCGGCACCGGTTCTTTTAGACAGGGAGAGGATTAAAAAAGGACTTTGCAGGGCTGTTATTGTAAACAGCGGGAGCGCAAACTGCTGCACAGGCGATCAGGGCATGAAAGATGCTGTATCTGAAGCAAGACTTGCGGCATATGGACTGAATATATCTGAAGAGCTTGTTTTTGTTGCATCGACTGGTGTAATTGGAAAACCGCTTGCCCTCGACAAGATAGAGTACGCTGTTCCGGCACTTGTGAAAGCGCTTTCTCCTGGCGGCATAAATGATTTTGCACAAGCCATTATGACGACCGATACTGTACCCAAGATTGTCTCAAGAAATGGCAACATCGGCGGCTCCGGTTTCAATATTACAGGAGTAGCAAAAGGAGCCGGAATGATATGTCCGGATATGGCAACAATGCTCTGTTTTGTCTGCACTGATGCAGAGGCTTCGCCGGGTTATCTTAAAGAAGCGCTGCTCTCTTCAGTGGAAAAGTCCTTTAACAGGATAACGATTGACGGGGATACAAGCACAAACGATACGGTTCTTGTTATGGCAAACGGAGTATCCGGAACTGTTGTCGAAAGCAGGGCCGACAAAACATATTTTAAGGAACTCCTTAGCGAAGTACTGATGGAGCTTGCTAAAATGGTCATTAAAGACGGCGAAGGCGCCACAAAACTTGTTGATATTATTGTAAAGGGCGCGGCAAGTGGAAGTGAAGCTGAAAAAATAGCGAAAACCATAGCTAACTCGAGCCTGGTAAAGACGGCTCTGTTCGGGGAAGACGCAAACTGGGGCAGGATTCTTGCAGCTGCCGGAAGATCGGGTGTGGAATTTGATCCGGGGCTTGCGGACATCTATTTCAACGATGTATTGATGGTAAAAAACGGCATGGGTTGTGGTGATGCAGCCGAAATAGAAGCGACGAAAGTGTTAAAGAATCCTGAGTTCACGATAATGGTTGATTTGAAAATGGGTGACGGAAAGGCGTCTGTCCTTACCTGCGATTTTTCTATAGATTACGTTAAGATAAATGCTGATTACAGATCGTGATTATAATGCGACTTCAGAAATATTTATCGGAAGCCGGATTCTGTTCGAGAAGACACGGCGAGGAGTTGATTCTGGCTGGACGTGTCAGCGTCAACGGAGCTGTTGTAACCAAACTCGGAATAAAAATAGACCCGGAAAAAGATATTGTTGAAGTCGGCGGAAGCCGGATAGAAGCAAAAAAGGATTTGATATATATCGCACTTAACAAACCCAAGGGTTATGTTACAACATGCAGCCGTGAGAGAGGTAAAATTGTCCTTGATCTGATTGATATACCGGAGCGTGTTTATCCAGTCGGGCGTCTTGACAAGGATTCGAGCGGGCTCCTCCTTTTAACTAATGACGGAAGATTGCACAACATCCTTTCACATCCTTCCTTTGACCATGAAAAAGAATACGATGTTATTGTCTCGCGACCTGTTCCAGAAGAAGCCCTTGGTAAAATGGCTTCCGGAATTCATCTGCTGGGAAGCAGGACAAGACCTGCCGAAGTGAAAAGAATTTCACCAAGTCAGTTCCGAATTGTTCTTAAAGAAGGCAGAAACAGGCAGATACGTCGCATGGTCGAAAAAGTTGGAAACAGGGTTAAAATATTAAAGAGAATAAGAATTTCAAACATAAGGCTCGGCATTCTAAAAGAGGGCTGCTGGCGTTATCTTACTGAAAAAGAGAAGAAGGAGTTGTTGAAAAACATAATTTGAGAGATCAGAAAGCGGTAATATCAAAGAGGGCGACTGAGAGAGTAAGGGTCGGACACTTGTGGATATACAGGAGTGACATCCGGGAGTGCCGGGCCGAGGGCGGTACGCTCGTCGATCTTTGCGATGTAAAAGGAAAATTTTACGGCAAGGCCTTTTACAGCGACAAATCTCAGATAGCTCTCCGCTTGGTCACGACTTCAGATGAAAAAATCGACAAGGAGTTCTGGCTGAATCGCCTGAAGGCAGCTCTCGCGCTCCGGGAAAAAACGGTATCCGACACTGAAGTATGCAGGCTTGTAAATGGAGAAGGAGACGGGATCCCTTCCATAATTGTTGACAGATACAAAGATGTCTTTTCAATCCAGACTCTTTGCCAAGGATCTGAGAAGGTAAAAGCCCTAATCGCCGAAATCCTGTCGGAAATTAGCGATCCTGTTTCGATCATTGAAAGAAATGACGGCAAGGTCAGGGATCTGGAAGGATTACCAAGACAGGTCTCAATATTAAAAGGAAATGACCCCGGTGAGATAGTCTGCCTTGAAAACGGTTTGAAATTTTATTTTAATCTTTCATCGGGACAGAAAACAGGTGCCTTTCTTGACCAGAGGGAGAACAGGGCTCATGCAGGCAGACTATCCTTCGGAGCCGGTCTCGACTGTTTCTGCTACTCTGGCGGTTTTGCGCTGAATATGGCAGGGTCTTGTGAACAGGTGGAAGCCATAGATATATCGGATGCTGCAATTGAGCTTGCAAAGAAAAATGCCCTGTTAAACGGGGTAATAAACATTCAATTTGAGACTGATAATGTATTTGACCGGCTTAAACTTTATGACGGTCAGAAAAGAAAATTCGATACGATTGTTCTTGATCCGCCGGCATTCGCAAAAAGCAGGGCACATATTAAAGCTGCCGAAAGAGGATATAAGGAGATAAATCTGCGGGCAATGCGGATGCTCAATCCCGGAGGTTTGCTGATTACATCGAGCTGTTCCCAGCATATGGATGAAAACGCGTTTTTAAATATTTTAGCCCGTGCCGCTTCGGATGCAGGACGCAGGGTGCAGGTGATCGAGAAGCGCACCCAGGGCAAAGATCATCCTTTCCTTATTTCTATGCCCGAAACATTTTATCTGAAATGCATTTTTCTGAGGGTTCTGTAAAAGGTTTTGGAGTGGCAAGCTCACATATTTTCCAGGATAAAATCAGCACGTCTTCTGACCGGTAAAACCGGAACTCTCATAATTTCATATCCTATCGTTTTATAGGTCTCTTCTATAAGACGCTCGATGAGGATGGAATCTTCTTCGTTTTCATTGCGAACCTCATCTTGTTTAATCCGAAGTCTGTCGAATAAGAATATTTTCCTGTAGCGTATATAGGCGCTTTCCTTTTCAGGTTCTTCCGAGTTAAGACCTGCAAATCTGAAGTAGGCTATGCTGTCCGGAATCGCGCGGTCAAGAAAAACAATCGCTTTTTCTGGAAGAGAAGATTCAATCTTGATTTTCCTGTAGAATATGTTCTTTTCGAATAAGGACATGTCTGCTTTTATTTCATCGAGTGTTTTACCCTTATTCAGCTCATCATTGATATATGAGCGTGCCGTTTCGTGAATCACCCTGTATCCAAGCTGTTCGATCCGGGATATCACGGATGTCTTACCGGAGCAGGGAGCTCCTGTTATTACATACCAGTTTGTTATTCGCATAAGCTTTGTCCGTGTATATAAAAATCGGTGTGATTTTATGTACATTATAATATCATTCTGAATACTACGGCAAGTTTATTAATGCTTTTTTGATTATTTCATGGTAGTTAATCCGCTATATCTCTATTGATGAAAAAATCGGCAAAATTGGAATATGCAAAAGGAGTTGGGATAAAAAATGGTGACTTTTGAATCGCTTTTAAAACGAGAAGATAAAATAGCCGTAATAGGATTGGGATACGTGGGGCTTCCGCTCGCAGTGCATCTTTCGAGACATTTTTTCGTAACCGGTTATGACTGCAAGCCTGAAAGAATAAATGAACTTAAGAAATATTGCGACAAAACACTCGAAGTAACAACTGAAGAACTTGCAGGGACAACGATAAATTATACGGCTGATCCTATGGAGCTTTCCCTTTGCAGGCTGATAATAGTCGCAGTTCCAACGCCAATAGATGAATACAAAATCCCCGATTTGTCTCCTGTAAAAAATGCCGCTGCAACAGTCGGAAAATATATTATAAAAGGCTCAATCGTGGTCTTTGAATCGACCGTATATCCCGGAGTAACTGAAGAGATCTGCGCTCCTCTTATTGAAGCCGGGTCGGGTTTTAAATACGGCGTTGATTTTAAAATGGGATATTCTCCCGAGAGGATGAATCCAGGAGACAAGATTCATACAATAGACAACATCATTAAGGTTGTTTCAGGATCGGACCGGGAAACAGGCGAATTGCTTTCACTCATCTATGGCAGGATTGTAAAAGCAGGTATTCATCTTGCTTCTTCCATTAAGGTTGCTGAAGCAGCAAAAGTCATTGAAAACACCCAAAGAGATTTAAACATAGCTCTTGTAAATGAACTTTCTATGATATTTAATAAAATGGGTATTGATACTTTGGAGGTTCTTGAAGCTGCCGGCACAAAATGGAATTTTCTCCCATTCAGGCCGGGGCTTGTAGGGGGACACTGTATAGGTGTTGATCCGTATTATCTGACATTCAAGGCCGAGGCGCTTGGCTACCATCCCGAGATTATTCTTGCGGGACGCAGGATAAACGACGGCATGGGAAAATATATTGCCGAAAAGGCGGTAAAACTGCTCATCAGGGCCGGAAAACAGGTGCGGGGTGCCAGGATAGCCATTCTCGGACTTACCTTTAAGGAGGATGTCCCCGATCTTCGGAATACGAGAGTTGTTGATATTGTTAATGAACTTAAGGATTTCGGAGTGGACGTGCTTATTCATGACCCGCTTGCAGATGCTGCCGAAGCGAAGAAATATTACGGGCTTGATCTTGAGAAAAATCTCAATAAGCTTTCCGGAGCTGATGCTGTTATTATCGCGGTAATTCACAGGGCTTACAGAGAACTCGGACTTTCGGGCATTGCCGGGCTATGTTCGGATGATATTCGTATCGTGATGGATATAAAGGGAGCCTTCAGGCCGGAAGAAGCAAGAGGAATAAATATAACATACTGGAGGCTGTAGGTTTTCAATTCTGTTTATGGTTTGTTTCTGAGTCAACAGGCTCGATGCAGGAAGGATCATTGTTTGAAACGGAATTGATTCTGCCGGAAACATGGTATCCGTATATTCTGGGTTTTGTTCCTTCAAGTATGATCGCCTTAAGTCTTTTGGGTTCATTTTCGTCCGGATTGAGCCAGATATCATAAGCTTTATGGTCAAGGATTACAGGCATCCTGTTGTGAATTTTACTGACCGGCACGACTGCTTCTGTTGTAATTATTGCAAAAGTATTCCGGGTGGATTCGTCTTTTTCTTTCCGCTTTTCCCAGATACCGGCAAAGGCAAACGGCTGTCCTGATTGAGCTGTAAAAAACCAAGGCTGTTTTTTTGCCCCGGCCTTTTCCCATTCATAAAAACCGTCAGCGGGGAGAAGGCATCTTCTGAACCTGTATGCTTCCCGGAAACTCGGTTTTTCCGCAATGGTTTCAAAACGCGCGTTAATCAGCAAAGTCGGCTTTGTACTCTCTTTGTATATGCGTGGCGAAATACCCCAGAAAAATTTTGTCAGAATCCTTTCACCAGAGTATACGGCGGCAAGAACATCCTGCGACGGAGCCACATTGTACGATTGAACGGGATCGCATTTTACGGCCCTGATATCAAGAGCCTCCCGCAATAAAGAAATCGGGCTGAACTGGGCAAATCTTCCGCACATAATCTTTTTGGTGTTTCTCCCAATCGGTAGATAAAAAGAGGTCGATGATTCGAGAGTTCCAGACTTCAAGTGTTTGTCTTCTTAAGTTCTGACAGACTTTATTTGTTGAATATCCCAAATCCCCCAATAACAACATTTACTTCTCTAATTCAGACAATTCATTATTATTTTTCAAAATTGAATGCTGATGCTTCACATCGTGTCACTTGAACCCTTGAATCCTGAAACCTTCGACCCTTTGTTAAATATCTATTGTATTAACATAATATATTAAGTTATAGAACAGAAAATACAGATTCCAAAAAAAATTGTCAATTATCGGCAGGCTCTTCAACACATCAGTTCAAATTAAAGGCAAGAGGAGATTTTATCATGGAAAGGGAACAATTCTGGAGAAAATCATATGATGCCGGGCTTAAAGATGTTGATCCAAGTAAATGGGAAACCTCGTATGTGGATGTTATAAAACCTGCATTTGAAAAATTTCCCGACAAGACCGCATTTTCTTATTTTGGTGTTGAGGTGACCTTTACCAGCCTGGACAAGTATGCAAACAAGTTCGCTAATATGCTCATTCAAAACGGGCTGAAAAAAGGCGATGTGGTCGGAATCAATCTTCCGAATATTCCTGAATATGTAATAGCGTGGCTGGGAACATTAAAAGCCGGGTGTGTTGTTTCAGGCGTTTCACCTCTTCTCTCTCCCGAAGAGATGCAATATCAGCTTAATGATTCAAAAGCAAAAGCCCTTGTTACTCTTGATGCCATATTCGCGGGAAGGCTTGTAAAGATCGAGTCGAACCTGCCTGAGCTTAAAGTGGTAGTAGCTACAAGCGTGGGCGGTTTTCTTCCTGCAATAAAAAGAATACTTGGACAGATGCTGAAAAAGATACCCAAAGGTGAGGTGACACCCCTTAAAGGGAAACAGGTATATATATTTAAAGATGTGATAAAAACCGAAACATTTTCTGCAAAGAGCCCTGATGTCAAAATAACCCCTGATGATATCGCATATCTGCAGTATACAGGAGGCACGACAGGCGCGCCCAAAGGGGCCATGCTGAGTCACCGTAATGCAGTTTCGGATCTTATCATAGTCCAAACCTGGCTCGGATGGGAGCCGGGGAAGGGGCTTGCCCTGTCAGGGTTTCCTTTTTTTCATATTGCGGGCCTTTTCTTTAATGAAAACTGCATATTCCTCGGATGGACCCAGGTTTTGATACCCAACCCGAGAGACACAGATCACATATGTGCACAGATAGAAAAATATAAGCCGACTACAATTGTAAATGTGCCGTCATTGTTTCAGATTCTGATGGCAAATCCCAAATTCAAGTCCTTGGATTATTCAGGGGTTGAAAGATGCATATGTGCTGCTGCTCCTTTTCCGGAGGAATCACAGAAAGAGTTTGAAGAAATCGTTGGGAAGGGCAAGCTGCTGGAGGTATACGGAATGACCGAAACATCTCCATTGACAACAATGAATCCATCAAAAGGTAAAAAGAAGCTTGGTTCAATAGGACTTCCTTTATTAAATACGGATATAAAACTGGTTGACCCTGAAACGGGAAAAGAGGTTGCCCTCGGTGAGCCTGGTGAAATATGCGTTAAAGGCCCGCAGGTAATGGTCGGCTATTTTAACAAGCCGGAAGAGACTAAAAAGACAATCGATGCGGACGGATATTTACATACCGGAGATGTCGCTGTTCAGGATGAAAATGGATATCTGAGCATAGTGGATAGAACAAAGGACATGATAATTGTGGGAGGATTTAAAGTCTTTTCCAAGAAGGTTGAAGAAATATTAACAGCGCATCCGGCAATAGAAATGATTGCGACTGTTGGCGTGCCTAATCCGGAAAGGCCTGGTTCCGAAATTGTTAAGGCTTTCGTAATGGTTTCCAAAGAATACGAAGGTAAAGAGAACAAAGAGATTGAAAATGAAATAATCACATTTGCGAAAGAGAAGCTCGCCCCCTACGAGGTTCCGAAAATGATTGAAATAAGAAAAGACCTGCCCCTCACAACAGTTGGTAAACTTGATAAAAAGCTTCTTCGTGCAGAGGGGAAAAAGAAATAACAAACTAAAGAAGCCGGGTGACTGATTCACCCGGCTTTAAACTTCAATAGCGTTCGTATTAAAATTGTTTTAAGTGTTAAGCCTATATTGCGCTTGCGCCGCCATCAACCATAATGGTCTGGCCTGTGATAAAATCTGAAGCATCTGAACAAAGAAACAATACAGGACGGGCCACATCAGAAGGTTCTGCAATTCTTCCAAGAGGTATTGTTTTTACAATCTGATTGTATATATCGCTGTTTGACCAGAAGGGTTCGCTGAATTTTGTCCTTACCATGCCTGGCGCTACAGCATTTACCTGGATATTAAAAGGCGCAAGCTCCTGGGCAAGCACTTTTGTCATCATTTCGATGCCTGCTTTTGCTATGCCGTAAATTCCCATGGCCGGCGCAGACCTTCTTGCTGCAATGGAGGAAATACTCACTATCTTCCCTCTTTTCTGGTTTCTCATTATCTGCCCGGCCTTTTTTGAACATAGAAAGGTGCCGTTTAGATTCGATTCGATGATTTTTTGCCATAAAGAATAATCGGCATCGGCTACAGAAGTTATCAGGTTCATGCCCACATTGTTAATGAGCCCGTCGACTTTTCCAAAATATTCTAAAGTTTTATCGAAAAGATTTTCAACGTCGGCTTCTTTTGCGATGTGCGCTTGTACAGCCTGAATATTGTTTCCACCTGCAAGAGCCTCCTTTGCTGCTTCAAGCCCTTCTTTTTTTCTGCCGCAAATTACGACTTTCGCGTTCTGACCGATAAACAATTTTGCTATTTCAAACCCTATCCCCCTGCTTCCGCCTGTTATTACAAAAACCCTTCCGTCAAGACCATAAGACAAATTGCTCATTTTTTCCTCCAGAAGAAAGCAAATACCAGCCTGTTTTTATGGATATATCATATTTGACAGATTCGTAAATAAGTACTGTTTTTACCACGAAGGTCACGAATCCGCCTGAGGCTGAGAAGAAAGAGATAGAATATATAATTTTGAGCTTCGTGTAATTCGTGGTTTAATAAAACTATTACGCTTTTTAAAAAAGTCGTCATATTTTTATTCAACAAAGATATCTTGCCCGGCATGTATTTTGCTTTTAGGTGTCAGCTTGTTTATATGCAGAAGCCTGTCAAGCGGCATATTATATTTCTGCGATATCCTGAAGAGGTTGTCTCCGGATTTCACCCGGTATTTCTTCAAAATATTATTATTCTGATTATCATCGCCCTGTTTTTGGACATACAGGGTTTGACCTACATTAAGGTCCAGATTTTTCAAATTGTTGAGTTCCTGTATGTTTTTTACAGTTGTATCGTAGCGGTTCGCTATTATCCAAAGAGATTCCCCGCTTTTTACTACATGGGATGTGGTTAGTCTCGATTTCAAGTTTTTATTCCGTTTTGAGCTTACGGTTTCTCGAGCCGGAAGAGAGGATCCTCCGTATGGTATTATAAGCATTTTTCCTGCCACCAGAGTTGATTTTTTCATATTATTTGCGCGCATCAGGTTCTGTAGGCTCACGCGATAGCGTCTTGCTATTGTGGAAAGAGTCTCTCCCCGTTTTACTTTATGGTAGGCAGCTGAAGCCAGCTCTTTTGCCGATGAAGCAGGGATTAATTCTATTTTGGCAAGCAGTTCTTCTCCTTTGCCTTTTGGTACGTTAAGAAGGTACTTGTAAGGGGGTAAAATGCCTATCCTGAGTTCAGGGTTAAGACGTTTTAATTGTGTTTCATCGACACTGATTTCTTTGGCTATATCTTTTATATGAACCTGTTTTGTAATCTCTACGCTCTCATATTCAATCGGTGTTTCAAAATCTACATTATCGAGACCGTATTTAGCCGGATCAGAGAGTATGTGCAGGGTTGCAATAAATCTAGGAACATATCTGGCAGTTTCGAGAGGAAGCCGCTGATAAAGATCCCAGAAATTGTCAAGATAATTAACATTCTGATCCCTTATTACTCTCAAAACTCTTCCTTCTCCGCAGTTATAGGCGGCAAGAACTGTTGACCAGTCGCCGAACATCTGGTGTAATTCCTTAAGATATGCGATTCCTGCTTCAGTCGATTTAATGGGATTCAGCCTTTCATCAATGAAAAGATCTCTTTTCAGGCCGAATTTGTAACCGGTTGACGGAATAAATTGCCATAGTCCAAGAGCTCTTGCTTTTGAAAGGGCATTGACCTTAAACCCGCTTTCAATTAACGGGATCCATGACAACTCAACCGGTATGCCGGCCTGTTTCAGCATTTCCACTATCTTTGGACGAAAACTGCCCGAGCGCTTATAGGATTCTATGAAAAAATTCTTCTCTATTCCGGTTGTGAAGAGATTGATTTCGGCCTGTATATGTCTGTTCATTACCATCTGGATAGCCTTGTGATTTCCATTAACGGCAAGATTGCGTGAGGCATAAATTTCGAGGATGCGTTTTGAAATGGTAAATCTGATATCTTCTTTTTGCTGGGTCAATGCTGCGTTATCATTGATATCTACCGACAAAATCAGGGAATAGGCCTGATCCAGAGCTTCAATTGCATTATCCAACTCGCCCTTTTGCCATAACTCTTGGGCCATCTGGCAATAATCAAGTGCTTCGTCCATCACTTCTTCAGATTTTTTCTGAGGGTATGAATGTTTATCGGAATCAACGTTCTTTTCGGCATCATCAACAATTTCGGTGCTGTGGGCATTATTTTCCTGGGTAGAGACAACTTTAACAGGAACAGGAAGAGGGCTTTCTATCGTATCGGTTACCTTCGATATATTAACGGAATTATTCGAATCGGACGGATTTTTAACGACAGAATTATTTTTATTCGGATCAGCGGATGTGTTTGATGAAGGAGTTGAAACTGCTTTGTATATATCCGTTGTCGTTGAATTGATGTCACCGGATCTTTGAGATTCCTGATTTTTATAATTTAAAACCGTTTTATTATCGTTTTTATTATCATTGTGAGCGCAACCTGATATCAGAATAATAAATATGACCGCGGATATTGCCGTAACTATATTTTTCAAAATCATAATCCTTAAATTTATTTTGATGAGTTTTCTTAGGAGTCGTTACGAAATAACCATTACATTTCTGACCATTTCGTTACGACTCCTTATGCCGGTCACGGTATTTTAATGTTATGGTTATTTTCCAACGACGGCTTATGAACTGTAATTAATGATATTTTACCAACTGAATTCCGTTTCCTGCAACAGGATTTCTATAATCAAAACGGAAAAAGCTGCGATATGTCCAGCCTGACAAGCCATTTATGTTATTGAACCGAAAAAGCGAGCGCTAACCCAGCTGCTTTCGGTGGAGATTTTTCAATTATTCAAAAGCGTTAAGACCGCATTGAGCATATATTGACAACCAATATATTTTTGAACGATTACACAAACAGAGGCGGTTTTGTCAAGGATTAATCCTTAATGTAGTATAAAAAGACTGGATATCAAGGATTGATGATTTAATATTAGATCTTGGGTGACGATATTGATCTTTTTTGGAAAGCCCCGATAAACATGGAGGGTGATATTTATCTGTTTTTTATGAGATCAGAATAAATCTGGATATTACAAATTCAATAATGAGATAAACGAAAAAAATGTTTGAAATTAAAGGTTTTGGTCAATAAACGTAGATTTTTTAATCATCATCAATATTTTTTCTTTACAATCATCAATATTTTGATAAAATAACTATTGATATTTTTTTTGAAGGTGTATAGAAGGAAAAGTTCTTATCGAAACAGGTAGGTATTAATAAATATATTTTTAATGTTTTTTTTATAAACGCAAGAAATAATTGAGCGGGCCAGAGTAGCTCAGTAGGTAGAGCGCCTCACTTGTAATGAGGATGTCGCGGGTTCAATTCCTGTCTCTGGCTCCAGATGTCATCAGGGTGGGGTTCCCGAGTGGCCAAAGGGAACAGACTGTAAATCTGTCGGCGAAGCCTTCGGAGGTTCAAATCCTCCCCCCACCACCAACCTTGAAAGCGAGTCGTATGTAGGAGATTCTATTGGCGTGATGGAATCGAGAATAAACTACATGGCTTTCTCCTGGAGTATTGCTCCAAGATTTGTGGGAAAACGCAAACTTCTCTGGACTTTTTCGGAATTTTAAGAGAGGATTATATGGGAATGTGCGGGAGTAGCTCAGTTGGTAGAGCTCCAGCCTTCCAAGCTGGATGTCGCGAGTTCAAATCTCGTCTCCCGCTCCAAATCGTAATTTTTATTCGACCTGTTTTTGGAGCATTCAGTATATAGCCGTAAATGCGCCCACGTAGCTCAGATGGTAGAGCTCTTCCTTGGTAAGGAAGAGGTTCACCGGTTCGATTCCGGTCGTGGGCTCCATAGTCAATTATTTATTAATTATAATTGCATATTGTTGAGCATACTTGTTTTATGGCTGAAAGAAAGATTGCTGACATTTGTAGCTTTTTTATAAGATTTCTTAATACGAAAAATTAAATACCAAAATTATGGGAGGGGGATATGGGAAAGAAGAAATTTGAGAGGACGAAGCCGCATGTTAACGTGGGAACGATAGGTCATATAGATCATGGGAAGACGACGTTGACGGCAGCGATAACGAAGCATGCTGCACTGAAGGGGATG
>Ga0268280_1000873_pt1 | contig 22319 bp, 21 predicted proteins | sample saktaG_9_FD_190139 | JGI IMG/M metagenome (GOLD analysis project Ga0268280, IMG submission 190139) | Saline water microbial communities from Sakinaw Lake, British Columbia, Canada - sak_2011_5_24_40m | ecosystem: Environmental > Aquatic > Non-marine Saline and Alkaline > Saline ... | reverse complement strand
ACGGCTTCCAGGACCTCTGAAAGGGTAACCTTCAATTTTCTGGCTATATAGTGATAGTTTTTTGTTTCGAGATCCCTCAGGTGATCACTGAGAATTTTTTCCAGAAGGACATGGGTGATGCCCAGAACCCTCGCCTGGATCATGAGGCATTCTTTCAAATCCCGGGCGGCGACTCCCGCCGGATCGAATTCCTGAATCTTTTTCAGAACACTCTCGACAAATAAAGACTCCTCGCCCTCCAGGGATGCTATTTCCTCAACCGTGGCTTTCAAATAACCGCTGCCGTCTAGGTTCCCGATGATCTGTTCACCGATCCGGACTTCCTGCTCGCTCATGTGGGACAGTCGCAACTGCCACATGAGATAATCGGTCAGAGAGGGTTTTTTCGTCAGGACATTTTCCCATGTGGGCCCTTCCACATCTTCCCGGTAATAGGTGACGCCGACCGGCCCATAATCTTCAAGATACGTGTTCCAGTCGAACTCATCCTTGCCGTCCCCTTCACCCGTGACTTCACCACTCGTTCTTTCCGATACCCGTATTTCATCGATATCCGGCGACAGCTCGCTTTCAGCGTCCTCCCCCGGCGCTATTTCCTCCAGCAAAGGATTCTCCTCTATCTCCTGTTGAATCGCCTCGACCAGTTCCATGCGCGACAACTGAAGGAGCTTGATCGCCTGTTGAAGCTGAGGCGTCATGATCAACTGCTGAGCCAGTTTCAGGTTCTGTTTCAGCTCGAAAGCCATACCGTGTCACTTTCCGTTTCTAATAAACGAGATGTCTCCTGTGGATTCATGGACGATCGAATATGAATCCTTCCCCCAGATATATTTTCCTCGCGATCTCGCTTTGGGCAATGACCTCCGGGTCGCCCTCCACGAGGACCGCCCCTTCGTTGATGATATAGGCGCGGTCGCAAACCGTCAGCGTTTCCCTTACATTGTGATCGGATATCACCACACCTATTCCTTTGCTTTTAAGTTTGTAAATGATCTTTTGAATGTCGGCCACAGCCAGCGGATCAATGCCTGCAAAAGGTTCATCCAGAAGGATATATTTGGGAGACGTCACGAGAGCCCTTGTGATTTCGACCCTTCTCCGCTCACCGCCCGATAAGGAATAGGCCTTGTTTTTTGCCAGTTGTGTGAGGTCGAGTTCTCCGAGGAGCTCCCTCAGGCGTTCCTCCCTTTCATACGCATCGATGTCCAGGGTTTCGAGAATTGCCATGATATTGGCTTCAACCGTCAGTTTCCTAAATATGGAGGGTTCCTGGGGCAGATAATTGATGCCTTTTCTCGCCCTTCGGTACATGGGTTCCTGGCTGATGTCCTCACTGTTAAGAATGATGCTGCCGCCATCAGGCCGGATCAGCCCGACGATCATGTAAAACGTGGTGGTCTTGCCCGCCCCGTTCGGACCCAGAAGACCCACGACCTCTCCGGGCTCCACCTGAAGATTGACTTCGTTGACGACTTTTCTCCTGCCGTAGATTTTGATCAGTCCTTTTGTGAGCAATTTACCCATGGGACGCGTTTTTACCCTTCTTCTATCAGGTTCTTCGGCCGACTATTTATTATTCCGCTTTCCCTCGTCCGGATAGATCGTCGCCGTCACCCGCTTCTCCTTTGAACTTTCCACAACGCCTCTGTCTTCATCCAGCAGAACAACGATCCGTTCACCCTTGATGACATTGCTGCCCTCACGCATGACGGGATTTCCGGTCATGATGATTTTCTGTTCGTTATTGAAAAAGACGGCATTTTCTCCCGTAACGATTTTCTCACCCTGAGTCACCCTGACATTTCCCTTGGCCTCAATCCGGTCGAGATCGTCCGTGTTTTCTGTCGTCCTTGTCTGTTTCGCCGTGGCCTTGTCGTTTTTCTTGTAGTACACGAAGATGCGGTCCGCCTTGATGACTTTATCCTTCTGCGTCGCGACGACGTTTCCCGAAAAAACCACGAGCTTTTCCTGGTTGTAGGCGTCGAGACGATCAGACACGATCTCAATCGGTCCTCCACCTTTCATGGATGCCATCTTGTCCCTGCTTTCCGCTGCGGTTGCAGCGGCGAATGGAAAAGAAAACAACATGCAAAGGGTGATGATCATCGTGGACGCAATGCGATTCATTTTTTACCTCGGCCCCTCGTTTGGTTTTCAGCTTTGACCAGCGCTTTCACACCCGACTGCAGGCTGACTTTTTCATCCGCCAGAGTCAGAGACATTCCAACCCCGCTGATCACCATGCGCGGATTTTTCAGGGTGATCTTCTGATCTGTGAATATCCTTCTGTCGGCATGGGAATAATGAAGACGATCCGTCTCGACAATGTCCCCGTTATTCGAAACAACAACGACGCTGCCCGTCACTTCGGCGTCTCTTGTGTCGGTATGAAGCCGCCCTTCATTTCCCGTAAGGGTCAATGTCTTGCCGTCAGCCCTTATCAATCGAATTTTGACTCGATCGAAAAAGGCGAGATTGTCTTTCTTTACAAATTTTGCCGTATCCGCATGTATTTCCCAGGTGAGTTCCGGGTCACCGACTTCGGTGAAATGAACGTCTTTGAGCTGAAGGTCCACGTTTTCGGGAATGATTTTAAGCTTGACATCCGATCCCTCTGAGCTGCTTCCCTTCTTGAAAGCAAGGTAGGTTCCCGCCGACAGGATGAGTACGATCATCATCGCACCGAGCAGGATAAGTGTCTTTCTTTTTGTCCCTGATTCCAACCAGATACGTATATATAATGTCTTCAACATCGCTCAGTTCAGATAAAGCTTCCTTCGTTGTTTATAGCACCTGGCATGATATTTGTAAAGAAATATGGGGAAGACACGACAAATCATTTGAATGTGTATCTTTTGGCTATCTCGTCCCACTTTCCCTGGGCTCGCAGAATCATCTCACAGACTTCTCTCACGGCACCCTTTCCGCCTTCCTTTTCTGTCACGTAATGAGCCGCCTGCCTTGCTTCCTCGCAGGCGTCCGCAACGGCTATGGAGAGGCCCACTTTTCTGAAGAGAGGGATATCAACCACATCATCTCCCATGTAAGCGACTCTATCGGCCTTCATGTTTTTTTTGAGGAGCATGCCCTCGAAAATCATGACTTTGTCTCTGGCACCCTGGTATACCTCCCTTATACCCAGGTCCTGCGCTCGATGAGCCACAACCCTTGATTTTCGACCGGTCAGAAAAACAACTTCTATTCCCATCTTCAGAATCAACTTGATGCCGTGACCGTCCCTGACGTTGAAATGTTTTGACTCCCTTCCCCTGTCGTCTATGATGATCCTTCCATCCGTCAGAACGCCGTCCACGTCCAGAACAAGAACTTCTATTCTTTCAGCTTTTCTTTTGAGCTCCTCAGAAATAAATTTTGTCATCGCGTTCTCCTCTTTGCGATTCGATCTACATCCCTAAGATCCCTGAGAAGCACCGGCAGGTCGTCGAGCCGCAGCGAATTTGGACCGTCGCAAAGAGCCCTCTCCGGATCGGGATGAACCTCCAGAAAGAGGGCATCGATTCCCACCGCGACAGCGGCCATTGAAAGACTTGGCACCATCTCACGCTGTCCTCCGGAGGCATGTCCCAGTCCCCCCGGCAGCTGGACACTGTGCGTTCCATCAAAGACGACCGGGTATCCCAATCCGCGTATAATCGGAAGGGAACGCATGTCCGCGATGAGATTATTGTAGCCGAAGCTCGTTCCCCTTTCCGTAATCAGGATATTGTCGTTTCCCGCCTTTCGGGCTTTTTCAATGATCGGAGCCACATCCCAGGGGGCCAGAAACTGACCTTTCTTGATGTTGATGATCTTTGCCTTTCGGGCCACCTCCCGGATGAAATCCGTCTGCCGGCAGAGAAAAGCCGGTATCTGAACGATATCGAGGACGGATGCGGCCTCATCGATCTCTTCGTACCGATGGACATCCGAGAGCACGGGAATTCCAAAATCCTCCCGGATCGACGCGAGAACATCCAGTCCATCCTTCAGCCCGGGCCCTCTGAATGAATCCCATGATGTGCGGTTCGCCTTGTCATAGGAGGCTTTGAAGATGAGGGGTATTCCAAGGTCCGTCGTCATTTCTTTCAGGATGAGGGCGATGTTTCTTGTCTCCTCTCTGTCCTCGATGACGCAGGGCCCCGCGATCAGAACAAAGGGCTCACCGCCGCCGATGAGAATATGGTTCATGGAAATTTGTTTCATTTTATTGGTCCCTTTCTCTCATGTTTCTTTATGCTTCTGCCGGATGATCTTGATCTTCAGCTGGGGGATTTTTCTCGCGGCCCTACTGGAATCCGGATTGAGTTGATAGGCTTTGCTGTACTCCGCCAGTGCTTCATTCCACATTTCCTTTTTCTCGTAAGCCGCGCCGAGTTTCAGGTGAACATCCTCATTATCCCTATCATATCTGAGCGCTGTTCTGTAATTGTCGATTTCTTTATCGATGTTTCCCTTGAGGCCATGGGCGTATCCGAGACCCGCATAAAGAGACGCTTTTTTCGGCTGAATCTTGATCATCCTCTCGTAACTTTTGACCGCCCCGCTGTAGTTGTTCGCTTTCATGTAATGGTCCGCAAGCTTGGACAAAATATCCATGGTCGGGTGGGTCGCGGCATATTTCTCATACTCCGCGATGGCCTTCCGCTTCTCGCCGAGCTTATCATAGGTGTAGGCCAGGTTGTAATGGATCTGAGGATCTCTGGCGCCCTGCCGCAGCGCCTTTTCATAGTAGGTGGCCGCCTCTCCGTATTTTTTCATCTCCCCCAGGGCATAGGCGTAGTTTGCCAGAAGACCCGGGTTTTTCGGCGATTTTTTGACGGCTCTCTCGTAAAGCTTGATGGCTTGGCTGTATTTTTTTTCCCGGACAAAGCTTTCCCCTATTTTCGCCAAAGCGTCTGCGTCATCTGGTTTCAACTTCAGCGTTTTCTCATATTCCTTTGCTGCATCTTTTGCCATCCCCTTCTTCTCATAAGCCATGGCCAGATTAAAATGAACCGTGGCGTTCCTTGGATTCAGGGCCAGTGCTTTTTTGTAACTTGAAATTTCTTCATTGATTTTTCCTTTGCCGCCGTAAGCAAGGCCCAGATTGGCGTAAAGCGACGCATCCTTCGTGCTCTTGCGGATGAGCTCATTGTATATTCTGATCGCTTCGTCGTATTTTCGGGCCTTCAGGTACGAAGCCGCCAGGGCCGTCATGATGGCCCTGTCTCCGGGCTTCCCCCTGAGCGCAATCCTGAATTGCTCCGCCGCCTGCACCGACTGTCCTGTCTTCTCGTAAGTCTCCGCGAGATGGTATCGAACGGTTACGTTATCCGGTGCACGTTTCAGCGATTCCAGATAGGCCGCTTTCGCCGCCTCCCAGTTTCCAAGGCCACCGTAAGCAAAGGCCATATTCGCGTATGCCGCAGCATCACCGGGTTTTATTTTCACTATTTTCTTGTACTGCGCAACGGCATCATTATATTTTTTCCTGTCCAGATAAATTTTTGCAAGCTCAGCGAGAGCTATAACATCATCCGGCTTACGCCTGAGGACCTTCTGATACTCACGGACGGCCTTTTCATGCATCCCCTCCTGAATATACGCTTTGGCCAGCATCCTATTCACCTGAGGATCGCTCTTCGTCAACTCGCCGGCTTGCTTCAGCGATTCGATCTGCGATTTTCCGCTCTTCGCTTCCTTGGCCACCCTCAGCCAGTCCTGAGGCGTGACCACGACCTTTACCGGTATGGCTGCGATGACCTCACCACTATATGTGACCCTGATCCGGTATTCTCCCGCCGGCTCAAGGCCCCTGCCCTCTCCCTGCATGACCCTGTCGACAAGATCCACCCCTTTCAAGAGGACCTTCATCGCTTTTGGAATGCCCAGTTCCTCCATGTCGACGGACACGCCCCTCCCGAAAAGAGAGCTGGTCGACACATCCTTTATGACAAATTCATCCCGATAGGTGATATCGAAAACATCCGTCGTCTTCAGAAAGTATTCTTTCCCATTCTTTTCGATTTCAAGATGGTAAAAAATCGGCTTCTGCCCGGGCAGGGCGCTGATAATGACGTCCTTGATCCTGAGAGTGCTCAAGCGGTCCGATTTTAGAAACAGGGCAAGAGCGCCGCCCGCGATGAGAATCAGGACGAGAATTAAAACGGTCCGGACGACATGAACACGCTTTTCCCCTCTCAAGGGCTTTTTGCTTTTATGGTTTCTTTTTTCTTCGGCTTTATAGTAATCCAATGATTATCCCCGCGGGTGATACTTTTTATGAATTTCTTTTATCCTTTCACGGGTCACATGGGTATAGATCTCCGTGGTCGCTATATCCGCGTGTCCCAGCATGGCCTGAACGGAGCGGAGATCGGCCCCTCCTTCCAGAAGGTGGGTTGCAAAGGAATGCCTGAAGGTATGAGGATAGACCTTTTTCATGAGACCCGCTTTCAGCGCATACTTTTTGATCATTTTCCAGAGCCCCTGCCTCGAGAACCCCGAACCCGAACGGTTCAAAAAAAGAAAAACCGTATTCCTCCCTTTCAGAAAACACGGACGAGCTTCTTCAACATAAGCATGAAGCGAATCGAGAGCCGCTCGACCCACAGGAACGACCCTTTCCTTGCTTCCCTTTCCCCGGGCAATCAGATACCCCCCCTGCCAGTTTATATCGTTGGTTCTGAGTGAAATGAGCTCCGATACCCGGATGCCCGATGCGTAGAGCAGTTCCAGCATGGCCGTGTCTCTTATGGCAGAAGGGTCTCCTGCCCCCGGAGCACCTATGAGACGGATCATCTCCTCACGACTCAGAACGTCGGGAAGATGCATCCATACTTTTGCAAGCTGGATATTCGCAACGGGGTTCACGGCCACTTTTCTCTCACCAATGAGATATTTATAAAAACCTCTCAAGGCCGCCAAGACCCTGTTCACTGAGGCCGGTGACAACCCTCGTTTACGGCATGCGCCCAGAAAGGAAATGACATGATCTGACGTGATAGGTTGAACCCCGACAATCCCCGAACTCTCCATGAAGGCGATATAGGAATTCAGATCCCTGCCATACGCTTCAAGGGTGTTTCGTGAGACCCCCTTTTCGATCGCCATATAATTCATGAATTCGTCGAGTAAAAGACTCATCTGCATCAAAGGCACCCTCTTTTTGCTGGTGTCTATGTTTAACGCAAAGTGCCTGCAGACGCAAAGATTTTTTCATGTGAAATCCGATTGACATACTGTCCTCTTTCGTGTTTTATAAAACGACTTTACTGTCGCACGCATTTTATCATTGATTTTAAAAAGGAGGGGATTTCTCAATGAAGGCGAAAAAAGTCATTACAGCTTTTGTGATTCTCGCATTTCTGGCCGCGCTGACCGTTGTCCTGTGCTGCTCGAAGGCTTCGGACACGGTCAAGATCGGCGTATTCCTGCCCATGACCGGCGGAGTAGCCTCGTACGGTCAAATGGAATGGGCGGGCATAAAAACGGCCAATGAGCTCAAGCCTACGGTATTGGGCAAAAAGGTGGAGCTCTTTCTGGTGGACGAAAAAAGCGATAAGATCGAGGCCGCAAACGCTGTTTCACGCCTGATCAAGAAAGAAAAGGTTGTGGCCATTATCGGCACGGCCACCAGCGGGAATACCATGGCCGGGGCATCGATTGCGGAAGAAGCGAAAGTGCCCATCATCAGCCCGACGGCCACGGACCCCCGCGTCACCCAGAACCGCAAGTACATCTTCAGGGTCTGTTTCATCGATCCCTTCCAGGGGGCGGTGGCCGCGAAATACGCCTTTGAGAGTCTCAAGGCAAGACGGGCCGCCCTTCTCATCGATCAGGCGCAGGACTACTGCGTGGATCTGGCAAACTTCTTCAAGCAGGACTTCGTCAAGATGGGCGGCAGCATCGTGTCATCAACATTCTGCCAGTCCGGAGATCAGGATTTCACGGCGCAGCTTTCCGCGATCAAAGCATCCAAACCGGATATCCTCTATCTGCCCAACTATTATACGGAGGATGCGCTCGTATGCAAACAGGCTGCAGAACTGGGAGTCAAAGTCCCCATCCTTTCCGCAGACGGCGCCCAGGCGCCTGAGCTGATCAGCATCGGGGGAAAGTCGGTGGAGGGATTTATGTTCACCGGACATTTTGCCAAGGAAGGGGCAACAACCGCCCTGGCGAAACAGTACATCCAGTCCTATGAAAGCAAAAACAAGACCGATGCGAGCGGCTTTGACGCACTCGGCGCGGACGCCTATTTTGTTCTGATAGACGCCATCGAAAGGGCCAAGTCCACGGAAGGCCCGAAAATCCGCGAGGCGCTCGCAAGCACCAAAAACTTCGCGGGGGTGTCCGGCGTCCTGAGCATCGGTGAGGACGGCAACGCGAAAAAAGGAATGGTCATGCTCCATGTAAAGGACGGGAAGTTCCGTTATCTGACCACCATCAATCCCTGAAGCGTCCTACGGCAAGGAACACTTTTTTTTGATCTGCAGGGGCGATTTCCGAATCGCCCCTGCATTTTAGATTTTAGGATTTGATCATCGATACCTCGGCATTCATTCAGCAACTGATTAACGGCGTTTCTCTCGGCTGTCTCTATGGTCTCATCGCCATCGGCTATACCATGGTTTACGGCATTCTGCGCCTCATCAACTTTGCCCATGGCGATGTGATGATGGTCGGATGCTATTTCGCCTTCTACGGAATGCTCCTGTTCACCCTGCCCTGGTGGGCCTCTTTTTTGATGGCTATCTTGTTGACGGCCCTTCTCGGCGTTCTTATCGACAGGGGAGCATACAGGCCTGTCCGAAACGCGCCCCGCATCTCAGCGCTCATCACGGCCATCGGGATCTCTTTTCTCCTCGAAAATCTCGGTCTTGTCCTTTTCGGCGGCCGGCCGAAGGCCTTTTATCGTCCCGAAATTTTCAGCGGCATTCACGTTTTCGGCGAAGTGCGGGTGCTGGACCTCCATGTCTGGACAGCCCTCTTGACGCTCCTGATTTTCATCCTTATCTATCAGATCATCTATAAAACGAGAATCGGACGCGCCATGAGATGCATCGCCCACGACATGGAAACGACTCGCCTGATGGGAGTCGATCTGAACCGCATCATCGCGTTCACCTTTGCCATCGGCTCGGCCGCTGCAGCAGCGGGCGGCATCATGTGGGCCATGAGATACCCGCAGATCAACCCGCTCATGGGTATCCTCCCAGGACTCAAGGCGTTCGTGGCGGCTGTTCTGGGCGGTATCGGCAACGTACGCGGAGCCATGCTCGGGGGTCTTCTTCTCGGTCTTATCGAAATCCTGCTGGTCGCGGCGAGGCCGGACATGGCGGGATACCGAGACGCGCTGGCCTTCGGTATTCTGATTCTGATTCTACTTTTCAGACCGACCGGCCTTATGGGCGAACGGCTGCCGGAGTGAATGCGATATGGGCTTGAACGGAGCAATACATTCGGACCCCTTCCGGCGGAGAAATCGTTTTTTGACGTTCGTCGCCACGGGATTGCTGGTCTTCCTGCTTTACATCGCCCATACATTCGGCACGGAATACGAAATTCGAATCCTGATCAACTGCGCCATATTCATCGCCATGGCCGTGAGTTACAACTTCATCAACGGAGTCACAGGCCAGTTTTCGCTCGCGCCCAACGCCTTCGCAGCCATCGGGGCCTATACGTCCGCCCTTCTCACAATGTCCCCGATGGAAAAACAGCTTTCCTTCATCATCGAGCCCATTGTCTGGCCCCTCAGTGTCATTCATACCCCCTTTCTTGTCTCTCTTATCATCGCCGGAATGGTCGCGGCCTTCATGGGATTTCTGATGGGATTTCCCGTTTTCAGGGTTCGAGGGGATTATCTGGCCATCGTGACCCTTGGTTTCGGTGAAGTCGTGAGGGTCATCGCAAACAACACCCAGAGCATCACGAACGGACCCCTGGGTCTCAAAGGAATCGCCCATCACACCAACCTCGCCTGGTCCTGGGGATTTGCCATTGCCACGATCTTCTTCATCAACCGGCTTATCCGAAGCAGTTACGGTCTCGCTCTCAAGGCGATCCGATATGATGAGTCGGCGGCCGAGGCGGTTGGAATCGATACCTTCTGGCACAAGATGTTCGCCTTCATCGTGAGCGCCTTTTTCGGCGGCATCGGCGGCGGACTCCTAGCCCATCTCATCACAACCATTTCGCCGAACCTTTTCACCTTTTTTCTAACGTTCAATCTCCTCATCATCATTGTTCTGGGGGGATTGGGCAGCACGACAGGCTCCGTGATCGCGGCGTTCGTCGTGACGATCGGAAGCGAGCTGCTCCGATTCTTTGAGGAGCCTATCTTCATCGGAGGCCTTCACATTCCGGGCATTCCAGGAATGAGGATGGTTATTTTTTCTCTTCTTCTCGTCCTGCTGATGATCTTCGCGCGACAGGGCCTGATGGGGACGAGGGAGTTTTCCTGGAATCGCGCAATCGACCTGATGACCGCCTTCAGACGGTATTGGGAGAGCAAGAAATGACCTTCTTCTCCAGCGAAAACCTGACCATGAAATTCGGGGGTCTCACAGCCGTCATCGATTTCAACCTGCTTCTTGAAGAGGGCGAAATTGTAGGACTCATCGGCCCTAATGGAGCGGGGAAAACAACGGTCTTCAATATGATTTCCGGATATTACAGACCGACGGAAGGAAAGATTTTTTTTCAGGATCATCGCCTCGACGGGAGGAAGGCCAATCGGATTAACAAGATCGGGATCGCCAGAACCTTTCAGAACATCCGCCTCTTCCCGGAACTCTCTGTTCTTGAAAACGTTCTCATCGCTTATCACGGACATTTGCAATCGACTTTTATCGAAGCGATGTTCCGCACATCCCGCTATCTCAGAGAGGAAGAGAATATGCATAACCACGCCATGCACCTCCTTCAGGAGGTTGATCTTGCAGAAATGGCGGCGGAAAGATCCGGGTCGCTTCCATACGGCAAACAGCGGCGTCTCGAGATTGCCCGCGCCCTTGCCACCCGGCCAAAACTCCTTCTTCTTGATGAACCGGCGGCCGGGATGAATCCAAGCGAAACCATTGAGCTTCTTGAACTTCTTCTACGCCTGAGGAAGGATTACAACCTGACCCTTTTCGTGATTGAGCACGACATGAAGTTCATCATGCGAATCTGTGAAAGGATGAAGGTCCTGGATTACGGCGTCACGATCGCGGAGGGAACACCTTCAGAGATACAGAAGGATCCCAGGGTTATTGAAGCCTACCTCGGAGAGGTTTAAAAGTGCTCAGAATAAAAGACCTTAAAGTGCATTACGGCGGCATCGCGGCCCTGAAGGGCGTCTCCCTGAACGTGCCGGAAGAAAAGATCGTCACCCTTGTCGGTGCCAACGGCGCCGGGAAAAGCACCCTGATACGCACGATCTGCGGCCTTGTCCCCTCTGAAAGCGGATCCATCCAGTTCCTGGGCAAAGAGATAACGGGATATCCCCCGCACCTGCTCGCACGAGAAGGCATTGTCATGGTCCCTGAAGGGAGAAAAGTTTTCGTCAATTTGAGCGTATATGAAAATCTGCTCATGGGTGCCTTTGTACGGGACGACAGAAAAAATATTCCGCAGGACATCGAAGAGATTTTCAATATCTTTCCGCGCCTGAGGGAACGCGCCGAACAGTCTGCCGGCACCCTCTCGGGCGGTGAACAGCAGATGCTCGCCGTGGGCCGCGCCCTCATGTCCCGTCCAAAGCTCCTTCTGCTTGATGAACCATCCCTCGGGCTCGCCCCCCTTCTCATCAGGGATGTCTTCCGCGTCATTCAGAAGATCCATGACGAGGGAACAACCATTCTCCTCGTTGAACAGAACGCCATGGCTTCACTGCACATAGCTGATTATGGCTACGTGCTGGAGACAGGCCTCATGGTCCTTGAGGGTGCCGGCCTGGATCTTTTGAAAAACGACCGGGTCCGTGAGGCCTACCTCGGAGAAACGATTGAATGAACTCCTCCAAAGGCTTTCCGGACCAATCTCCTGGCCGTTTCGCAATCATCCCCCTCGATCCAGTGAATCATGGCCCCCTGTCTTTCCATCCTCCTGAACCACGATAGCTGACGCTTCGCAAACTGGTGGATGCGGATATTCAACTCACGAATCATCTCATCATAGGATATTTTCCTTTGAATATAACGGCCCGCGTAGCGGTACTCGAGGCCAAGGGACTCCATCCGCTCCCAGCTTAAACCCGCTTGATTGAGATTTTTTACTTCATCTATCAACCCGGCTCTGGTCCTCTCCTCGAGGCGCCGCGTGATCCTCCGGCGGAGCACCTCGCGATCCCATCGGATACCCATAATGAACGCCTGGATCTTCGGCCGTGCAGACGCATCCCATTCCCCGTTCAGGCTACCTTGAGCAATCTCAATGGCCCGGATCACCCTCTCTCTGTCCGTGAAATCCGTAATGTTGTGAAACGACGTGCGGAGAGAGCGCAGTCGGCGGATCAGATTTTCCATGTCCATCGCATCAAGCTCTTTTCTCAACCCGCTATCGACGGGCACCTCAGGCATCCGGTACCCTTTGATCACCGAATCCAGGTACAAACCGCTCCCCCCCGCCATGATTGGAATCATTCCCTTCTCTCTTAAAGAGATAAAAAGGCGGTACGCCTGCGACTGATAATCAAAGACACTGAACTCTTCTGAGGGGTGAATGACATCGATGAGATGAAAAGGCACGGGATGGCCGTCAACCACGTATTCACCGAGATCTTTCCCGGTTCCGATATCCATTCCGCGATAGACCTGGCGGGAATCAGCTGAGATGATTTCCGTCCCAAGCTCCCTGGCCAGCCGCGCGGCCATTCGGGTCTTCCCCGACGCGGTGGGTCCGAGAATGACGATCAGATTGTATTCCATGAGGCCGCACCCGTCAGTCTTCCTTCTCATCAGCCGACGAAAGATCTTCGATGGCATCGATGTCGATCGGCAGATTCTGCTGTGTCCGGATGGCTTCTATCTTGTTGAGCGGCCTTTCGAGTTGTCTTCGTCTTGTCGTGATGAGCGATTCATAATCCTTCTGCACATCACCGATTCGTCTGCCGAGCTTTTCGAGCTGCTCAATAAATTTTGCCCATTGTTCCCGAAAAGCTCCCAGGAGAGACAAAATCTCTTTAGAAGTGTTTTCGATTGCGAAATTGTCAACGGCCTGCCGTATGACGGCGAGGATGGCGAACAGCGTCAAAGGTGAGCAGAAAATGACCTTGTTCCTGAGCCCGTCGTCCAGAAGGGAGCTGTCCTGATCGTGGATAAACGCATAGATGTGTTCATTCGGGATGAAAAGAAGCACATAGTCAACCGTATTGTCCCCGGCATTGATGTAATTGCGGGTGGTAACCTCTTTGATCTTGTCCCTTACATTCCGCATAAAGGTATCACGAAATTTAACCCGCTCTGCGTCGGACTCCGCTTCCAGATAACGCAGGTAATTGTCCAGCGGAAATTTGACGTCCATGTTGAGCTTCAAATCGCGGGGGAGCAAAAAGGTAAAGTCAGGGCGTGACCCTCCGGAATCAAGCGTCGTCTGCTTCAGGTAATTCACGTTTTCAATGAATCCCGCGATGCGCAGCACGTCCTCCGCCATCCGCTCCCCCCATTGCCCTCGAACCTTGGTGCTGGCCAGGGCTTCCCGCAGGGACTGGGTGGTCTGCATGAGTGCGGCTGTCTGTTCACCGGCCATCTGGAGATGGGTGGTCAATTGCCCGAATTTATCGATCCGATCTCTTTCCAGGTCCAGCATGAGTTTCGAGACCTTCTCAAGCTCCCTGTTCATTCTATCCAGCTGCTGGTCGATCAGATTTTTCTTGGCCGCAAGTTCACTGACGCTTATCTCCCGTTCGGATTCCAGTCTGGCCCTCGCGAGCTTGAGAAATTCATCCGTCGACTTTGCCAATGCCTCCAGTGACAGACGGGCAAAACTGTCCTTCACGCTTTGTATAACCCCCTCCACCTGCGCCTTTCGCTGCTCCTCGTTTTCCCTGTACAGTTCTAAAGCGATTTCCTTCGATGACCTGGTCTGAAACACTTTCAGAACATAGGCGATGACAAGACCCAACAAAAGACCGCCGATAATGGCGGCTACGACAGGTTCCCAGCTCATTGGACCTCCTGATCCTTCATCCCGTCTTTAAATGTTTTCCGATAATTTCCATCAACGCCGTTTCCTTACCGAAATAGAAATGGTCCGCTCCCTTTACAGTTTCATGCGGCCACATGGCCTCTCCGGCTGCCTTTTTAAATTCATCGATGGGACAAAAAGGGTCCATGTCTCCGCAGACGATAAGGCCTTTCCTTCCCGCAAGATTCCTGAAAGAGATTCCCGCCTCTCCAAGCGGCGGAGATATGAGAATAGTGAATCCGATGTCTTTCGTGAGAGCAAGGCATTTCACCGCCATAAGTGCTCCGAAAGAATATCCTGCGACAGACAGATCTTCGACGCCCTGCCCTGAAAGAAATTGGATGGCTGCAAGCAGGTCTTCCGCTTCGCCCGCACCGTCATCATAGAGGCCTTCGCTCCTGCCCACACTCCTGAAATTGAAACGAAGCGTGGAGAACCTGTTTTGCTGGAAAAGGGCTACAAGCGTCACGACCACGTTGTCTCTCATGCTCCCTCCCATGAGAGGATGGGGATGGGCGATGACGGCCCCCTTCGTCCCGGCGGACGGCGCAAAAAGACCTTCCAGTGTCAGCTCCCCGCTTTTAAAATAGACGCGATCTTCTCCCATAGGTAAACTCACTGATCGGAAGTGTAAAGATGACAGGCAACCGAATGTCCTTCCCTGAAAGGAAGAAGCTCTGGCGTGACCTTGAAACACTTTTCCACTCTTCGGGGACAGCGGGGATGGAATGCGCAGCCGGAAGGAGGATGCGCCGGGCTGGGAATATCACCTTCCAGTATGATTCTCCTCTTTTTTTCTTCAGGACTGAATGCCGGCACGGCTGAAAAAAGCGCTTCCGTGTAAGGATGCATCGATCCTTCACAGAGCGCTGCATTTCCCGCAAGTTCGACGATTCTGCCGAGATACATCACAGCGATCCGGTCGCTCATATGTTCGACCACGTTTAAATCATGGGTAATAAAAAGGTAGGTCAGATCATACTCTTTGCGGAGTGACTTGAGCAGATTGAGGATTTGAGCTTGAATGGACACGTCCAGCGCTGATACCGGTTCATCTGCAATGATGAGACGGGGCTTCAATGCCACGGCTCTCGCAATGCCGATCCGCTGTCTCTGGCCCCCGCTGAACTCGTGGGGATAACGCCCCATCTGCTCACGGCGGAGTCCAACCACTTCCATCAACCGGACGACTGCATCTTCTCTTTCTCTTCTCACCAAATGGATGTGATGGATTTTGAGGGGTTCGCCGATAATACTCCCGGCGTTCTTTCGGGGATTGAGCGAGGAGTATGGATCCTGAAATATGATTTGAACGTTTCTCCGGAACGCCCTTTGTTTTTCACCGGATAAACCGTCGATGTCTTCTCCCTCGAATACAATCCTTCCCTCTGTCGGCCTTTCAAGCCCAAGGATAAGACGCCCGAGTGTTGATTTTCCCGAACCGCTCTCTCCCACAAGTCCGAGCGTTTCACCCCTGTAAATACGGAGATCAACACCGTCGACGGCCCGAATCGTGTGGTGACGGCCCGAGAGAGCGGCGTCTCTGATCGTGAAGTATTTTTTCACGCCTTCCAGGGAAAGCAGCACCTGATTGTTCGAAAGATTCTCCTGTGCTTCAAAATTTACTTTTCGTTCTTCCAGCATCTCGAAAAATGTCCGTCATCCATTTCTTTAAGCTCTGGTCTTTCTTTCCTGCAGACGGCCATGACATCCGGGCACCGGTCCTGAAACGTACAACCTGCAGGCAATTCGTATAAACCGGGAACCCCTCCCGGTATGGCCTTTAAATAACCATCTGTCCCGGAACAGGTCCGCCATCGCGGACGCGACTCCAGAAGTGCGATCGAATAGGGATGGCAGGGGTTGGAAAACAGGCGTTGCGCAGAACATCTTTCCATCACCTGGCCGGCATACATGATGACGACCTGTTGCGCCGTTTCCGCGATGACCCCGAGATCATGCGTAATCAGCAGAACGGAATTCTTCGACTCTTCCTTCAAGCGGGCGATGAGGTCCAGAATCTGCGCCTGGATGGTGACATCCAGCGCCGTCGTTGGCTCATCGGCAATCATCAGCCTCGGCTCGCATGAGAGCGCCATGGCGATCATGACGCGCTGCCTCATTCCGCCACTCATCTGATGGGGATAGTCACGGATGCGATCCGCCGGTGACGGCATACCCACCCTATCGAGCATGCAGACGGCACGCTCCATGGCTTCCTTGCGTGAAAGCCTCAAATGGAGCCTCATCGTTTCTGCGATCTGATCTCCGACGCGGATGACCGGATTAAGCGATGTCATGGGTTCCTGGAAAATCATCGAAATGCTGCGCCCCCGGACATGTCGCATATCGTCCTCCGGCAGTCTGAGAAGATCCTTTCCATCGAATAGAATTCGCCCCGATACAATTTTCCCGGGAGGCGCCGGTATCAGTCTCATAACGGAAAGGGCGAGGACGGTTTTTCCGCATCCGGATTCCCCGACAATGCCGACGGTTTCACCGGCGTTGATACAAAGATCAACCCCATCCACGGCCCGGATGGTACCCTCTGCCGTCTCAAAGTATGTTCTTAAATCATGGATCTCGATAATACTTTCCATTATCCATTTGAACCTCGCCGTTGATGAGGCAAGATAGCACAAAGGAATCATATGTCAATGGGATCCGAAGGATCACCCCATCGTGCGGGCGTCAGTTACAATCGACGTATTCCCCAAATGAGCCTTCTTACGGGTTTTTCACGGGTGTGACAACAGGAAGGATCTCAGGTTCGCTTTCCGGTTCTTTATTCCGAGTTTATGCCTGATGTTGTTTCGGTGAAAATCGACGGTTCGGGCCGATGCGTTCAGCATTTCGGATATTTCCTTTGTGGTTCGACCCTCTTTTATGAAATGAATAATCTGAATTTCTCGCGGCGTCAGGTTCGGATATTTCGAGGAAAGGTTTCGCAGGAAAGGAGACAGAATGTCGTTCAAATTTGTCTCCAGGATCTCCAGGTGATTTACCTGCAGCTCACTCAGGCGCGAGGCTTTGAGTTTTTCGAGATACGGCAATACGAGTTCCTTCATGTTAGCGGAGACACTTTCCTCCAGATCGATACGGTCTTCATCTCGGTGTTTTAGAAGGACCCGGAGCGCAGCATTCGCTTCCTCGAGGTTCAGTGTTTTCGCCTCAAGCTGCTTTTTGTGCTTTTTCAGATCCTCCTCCGTCTTTTTCAATTCCGTGATATCCACCATCGATGCAATGCTTCGCCGCGTCCCTGGAATCATCTCCGTGTTGACAAAAGCGCTGCGCACCTCGCCGTCACTGCGGACATACCTGAACTCGTAGTTCCTCGGCACCGACCGAGGGTCTTCTCTTCTCTTGCGATGATAGGCCATCATTCTGGAACGGTCCTCTTCCAAAACGAGATTGGGCCATTTGATCTCTTCATCGGGGGAAAAACCACTCAGCCTGTAAAACTCCCCGTTGGCTAAGGATATGATCATGTTATCCTCTATGAGAATTGTCGCCGTTCCGGTCGATTCAAAAAGCGTTCGGTAGCGGTTTTCCGATTCTTCGAGTCTCAACATCATCTGCTTCTGATTGCTGATGTCCATCACAAAACCCCTGATCCCGGCCGGACGTCCATCCCTCAATATGGCATTCGCCAGAATCAGCGCCGGAAATCTGCTGCCGTCTTTTCGCAGACATGTATATTCCGCGGCCTTGACGCTGTCACCAGTCATAATTCGATTGAGAGCTCGCATGGTTCTTTTACGATCTTCAGAAACGACGGTTTCCACGACCCTGATCCCGCCCTCTATGTCCTTCTGCGTGTAGCCGAATGTTACGAGCGTACTCGGGTTGGCGTATGTAATCATGCCTTCGGCATTCGACTCGAAAAGCCCTTGGGGCAGAAGTTCTGCGAGATCGCGGTATTTCCTTTCACTTTCTCTGAGGCTTTCCTCCGCACGCTCTTTTTCCGTAACGTCAATGACGGCTGCCTGAATGGCTGGTTTTTCCCCGTATTCTATTCTTGAAACAAATGTTTCCACCCATCGTACGCTTTGCCCCTTTTTGAATACCCTGTGTTTCATCGTGAAATTCTGAAGTGATCCGTTAAGCGTGCCTTCGTATTGTCTTTTTAATGTCTCCAGGTCTTCGGGATGTATGAGCTTCATCACTTCTTCACATGAAAATGCATATAAATATTTCTTTGAGTAACCTGACATTTTCACAAATGGATCGTTCGCAAAAATAATTTTTCCGCCCTGTATGATAACAAGTCCCTGAAGCGAATTCTCGACCAGCGCGCGGTAAGCCTCCTCGGCCTTCTTTTTTTCGGAAATATTTACAATGATCGCCCTGATGCCTGAAGGCACTCTATCTTTTAGAATCAAATTGGCATAAATGATGGCGGAAAATGTTGTTCCATCGCGGCGGATGGCTGTCATCTCCTGCGGCTCCGATTCCTTTCCCGCGACAAGCCGGGCGATGCCCTGAAGTATCCCGTTTCTGTCCGATGGATTTATAAAATCAAAAACATTCAATTTTCCCTTAACCTCTTCATTTCGCTGAAAGCGGAATTCTTTGAAAGCGTGCCTGTTAGCAAATGATAATGTTCCATCAACGCCGATTTCTATTACTGTCTGGGGCAGTAAATTGACAAGGGAATTAAAGCTGTCTCTTTCAACTTTCAACGTATCATTTGAATTTTTCATTCCGATTCTCCGATTTTTTATGAATAAAATTGAAGAGCTGAAGTATATTGACCCTCGGAAGATGTCAAGCTTTAAAATTTTTAAAAGTCATCCTGTTATCAACTGCCTGCCTATTTTTTATTTCATAAAAGCCGTTTATTTATAATATGTTGCATTTTTATCGGCTCAAGGTTGTATCGCCTCTTACGTGCATATACCAAGTATTATATACGTTATAATCAGGTATTGCAAATCGAATCAACGGCTTCCTGATTATCTTTTCAATTCATCGACAGCCTTTCAATGAATTCATCTTGACATCCCCTGTTTCATGGTTATAGAAGTAGGAAAATTAACTATTTCGCCAAGGAACTTCATGCTATCAGAAAAAGAAATCCGTGATAGAGCTGAATATTGCTATCTTGTCTTCTTGCAGCTCAGCTGGCTTCTCAGAAACGATTTCATAGGACCTGAGCAGTATCTCGAATATCTGAAAAAATCTTCTATCGGTCTCAGCGATGACGCGTTTATCATCGAAACAATCCAGGAATCCCTTTTGATGGGCCGGGAGGATGGAGGCCTCATGTCTCTTGTAAACCTTTATGAGGGCTTTTTCACCGCATTCTGCGAGGTGCTTGAAATCGACTCCGATGATATTAAAAACGGATTTTCGCCTGACGATCTTGAAAAGCTCGCCTCAGAAATGGGTCTGAGAAAAAAATCCCATTCATAAAACCCAATTTCTCCTTGACACTTAAAGGCTTATGACCTATACACATCTCATCATCGTCTGGCTCAATATCGGCCTTGTCGAAGGGCCGTCGCAATTTAAGACAGTATAACAATATGTAATTGTTATTTATTTTTGGATTATGTTGGTCCGATTTTATATAACTGAAGGATAAAAAGCTGTCTTTCCGGTTGAACATCCATATTTATATCATGTCGGATAAACGATACCGTTTAATGTGCGGGAAAATTTGTTTTTATCGGAGTTTTATTCTGCAGTGAAAGGAGGTGGACGGTCTTTATCAATCATGAAGCAGTTCGGAAGAATTTTTTCCTTGAAACCGGGAAAAGATCGAGAAGGGGGTAAAAACGTACAGGTTTAATTTGAAAGGAGGAAACGATGTTTAAACGTGGAGCAACAAAAAAGGCACAGATCATGTCTCTTGAGGAAGCCGTCAAGTCAACCATCAAAGACGGCTCCATGGTCGCCTTTGGCGGATTCACGGCATTCAACCGTAACCCGATGGCCGTTGCCTGGGAAATGGCACGGCAGGGGAAGAAAAACATCCATGTCATGGACCGCCACGGCAGCGCTTGCACATGGCTCCTTAATGCCATTGGGGCAATCAAGATTTACGAGACTGACTGGGTGGGTTGGGGAGAGATGGCCGGAAAGCTGGATGTCAACCTGGAGAGACTCTATAAAGCGGGAAAGATGATCATCGAAGATTACTCCCACGGCGCGATGGCCATGAGGTTCCTGGCCGGCGCCATAGGCGCGCCTTTTATTCCCTACTATGCGCCGCAGGGATCCGATCTTTACAACCCCAAATATGACGCCCTCGGAAAAGCCGGGATGAGGAGCGGAAAGTATCAGAAAATCGCCAAGAAAAAATTCTTGGAAATGGCGGATCCGTTCTTTGGCGCAGGGAATGTCATGCTGCTGCCCGCTGCGCGAGTGGATGTAGCCGTTATCCATGTAGCCCAGTGCGGCGACAAGGGAACAGCGAGATGGCGAGGCATCGGAACGATCGACAAGGAAATATGCTTCGCGGCTGACAAGGTCATCGTCGTTGCCGAGGAAGTCGTACCCGAACCCGAGTTGAGGAAAAACCCCGAATCAAACCAGATTCCCTACTTCGTCGTTGACGCCATTGTGGAACTTCCCTGGGGCGCTTATCCGAGTTCCGTGCCGTACTACTATGATTACGATGCACCCTTCATGAGGGGAATGGACGCTGCTTCGAGGAACGAGGTTGATCTGAAGAAATGGGTTGATGAATGGGTCTATGGACCGAAGAGCTGGGAAGACGTAATGGTCAAGGTCGGGGCAAAGAGGATGCTCGATCTTAAGGCGGACAGCACCACTGGATACAGCACCAGAATCCTCAGAGGCAAGAAGCCTGCACCCAGGATGAAGATGCCTCTGTCCGTCGCAAGAAGCGGTTACTAAAAAAGGGAGGGAACGATCAATGGCAAAATCTATGGAAGAATTGATGGAAGTAATAGACAAGATTCCCGAGGAACCAGCTAAACAGGGTGAGTTTATTCTGCCTGAGCTGATGGCCATTCAAATTGCTCACCAGGTTCGGGATGATGATATCGTTTTCGCCGGCACGGGTCTCCCGATGGTGGGGATCATGACGGCAAACTTCCTGAATGCACCACACGCGCTTCTCATTTATGAAGCGGGAATTTGCGACGGCAAGACCATGCACGTTCCAATGTCCGTCTGCGACCAGAGGGCGGCGAACATGAGCTCCTCGCTGGGCGGACTCGTTGACACCTTCGGCTATTACCTCCAGCAGGGATTCGTGTCCCTCGGATTCCTCGGGGGTGCGGCCATCGACAAGTACGGTGGCGTCAACGTGACATCCATCGGGGATTATTATCAGCCTGCACATCGCTTCACCGGTTCGGGGGGCAATTCCGACATCGGCACGTTGTCGAAAAGGACGGCCTTTATCATCCTCCAGGAGAAAAGGAGATTCCTGGAGAGAAATGAGTACACCACGACCCCCGGATGGTGGTGCTGGGACTTCAAGACCAACGAATGGAAACCCAAGAAGGAAGTCTGGAAAGGCACTCCGTACGCCGACAGCGGTCCCGTGGCCGTCGTAACGAATATGGGAACCTATAAGTTCGACGAGAAAGGCGAGATCTACCTCGATACCTTCCATCCCGGGGTGACCGTGGAACAGATCAAGGAGAACTGCGGTTTCGCTCTCAACGTATCCAAGGTGAGGGGAGCAAGCCCCAATCCGACATACAAGGAACTCTTCGTTCTCAGGGAGTTCGTTGATCCCGAACTGATCTTCCTGCCGCAGAAGACGGATTACCCGGCGGCGATCCAGGCGATCATCGACAAATAAGCTTCATAACAACCGAAGAAGGTTAAAGAGACAGGCCGGAGGGAAAATAACCTGCTCTTTAACCTTCCTCTTTAAAAACAGCTATTGCCCTGGGCGTGTCCAAGCAAACGTGCTCTGAACACAGAGAGGGAGGTAAAGGTTTTTGCCCAGGCAATAGCTATTTTACTGCCTGCTTTTTCTCTTTCTGAGGCCTTTCCAGCCCTTTGACTATCTGCGACTGAATCATCCGCGGCAGAAGCATGTGATGATGGGGGCAAATGGACTTCGGGTTCTGATAGGCCGCATTCGCAAAGGCTACCATGTATTTCCGCATGTCTTCGTACCGCACCACCTCGTCGATGAACCCTTTCTTCGCACAGTAGAAGGGCCTCGATGTTTCCTCGTA
>Ga0268280_1000872_pt1 | contig 22357 bp, 25 predicted proteins | sample saktaG_9_FD_190139 | JGI IMG/M metagenome (GOLD analysis project Ga0268280, IMG submission 190139) | Saline water microbial communities from Sakinaw Lake, British Columbia, Canada - sak_2011_5_24_40m | ecosystem: Environmental > Aquatic > Non-marine Saline and Alkaline > Saline ... | reverse complement strand
TGTTCGTGAAGCCCTCTGTCCCTGGCCTGCTTCATCCATTCTTCAAACCTGTCGAGGTTATAGATACACTGGGTCTGAATGAATTCTGCCCCGGCTTTTATTTTCTTAGCAAGCCGCGGCACGCGAATTTCAAATGGATCCGCAAACGGGTTGGCGGCTGCTCCCACAAACATTTGCGGCGGCCGCACGATCTCGTCACCCCCCAGAAACTTTTTTTCATCCCGCATATGGCGTACGGTCTGGACCAGTTGCATTGAATCGAGATCGTGAACATTCTGACCCTTTGGACAGTCTCCAAAACTCTGGTGATCCCCTGAAAGGCATAAAATATTGTAAATATCAAAGGAAGCGGCGCCCAAAATATCGCTCTGAAGCGCGATGCGATTCCGGTCGCGGGTGACCATCTGCAATATCGGATCCAGTCCTAACAGTTTAAGATGGATGCATGCCGCCAAGCTGCACAACCGCGTCACGGAGGTCTGATTGTCCGTGATGTTGACGGCATCCACATAATCCCTGATCATATTCGCTTTCTTGATGATCACCTCCGGATCGCTGCCCCGCGGGGGTCCGCATTCGGACGTAACAGCCAAATGACCGGCGGCAAGAACTTTTTCCAAACGACTCGGCGTTTTCGTTTTCATGGTTGCACATCCTCCCTTACAACTTTTCGGGGTCCGCCTGCCCTGTCGGTAGACCAGTCTTTTATGGGACTCAATTCCTCATATTCATCGAGTCTACCAAGCGCTTTAAGGCGCTCGATGATCAGTTGCCAGGCACAAGCAAGTTCCTTGTTGATCTCACATTTCCCGTTGCTGGAGCCGCCGCAGGGTCCGTTCAAAACCCGCTTGGCACACCGCGAAACCGGGCAGATACCGGCAGTCCTTGATAAAATGCATTGCCCGCATCCCTGGCACCTCTCCGTCCAGAGGCCGCGATCTTCGGTGACACCCATAAAACAGGTATTGACGCCGGGAAATACCGGTGTGGAAAAATATGTTTCAGCCATGAACTGAACGCCTACACCGCAGGCAAGGGAGACAACGGCATCGTACTGATCGATCACATCCCGGATTTCCTCCAGATATTCGTGGTCACACTGCCGCTCCAGCGTCTCTTCGTCGATTTTGACGTTGCGTCCCTGATTCAAAAAATACATTCGCAAGGCTGAAGCCAAAATGCCCACTTCTTTTTTTCCGCCGGCCTCACAAACCGTGACGCACTCATTGCAGCCCAGTATCAAAATTCTTTCATAGGGCTTAATCTCCTCGATGATCTCTTGAATTGGTTTTTTATCGGCGACTATCATATCTCTTCCTTTTTAATTATTGGATAGGGTTTGCACCAGACAGATGCATTATGCAGCCTGTTTCTTTTTAAGCTTAATGGGATTCGGCCCCAGTTTCTTTATCTTCTCCACCATTTCGACGGCTACTTCGGCAAACCGCGGGCCTTCGCTGGAGGCCATGTTGAACATTTCCACTCTATCGCTGCCCACACCTACGGTTTCCAGAATTTTCCTGGCCTGCTCAACGCGTTTCCGTGCCCTGAAATTGCCACTGGTGTAATGGCAGTCTCCTTCCATACACCCCACCGCATAGACACCATCCGCTCCCTTTTCAAAAGAGCGCAGGATGTGGAGAATGTCGATCTTTCCGGTGCACGGGACCCGGATAATTTTAATATAGGTCGGATATGTCAACCGCATGGAACCTGCCAGGTCCGCAGCCGTGTATCCTCAGAAGTTACAGCAAAATGCAATTATAACGGGATCAAATTCTTGGCTCATAAAACACCCTCCAGCAAGGAATCAATTTTACAAATCAGTTGCTCGTCTTCGTACCAGTTTAAGTCAATTGCCTTGGCCGGACACTCCGATGCACATACGCCGCATCCATGGCACAGGGCGATATCAATTTCACTCACTCCTTCCGCATTGATTTTCGGAACATGGTAAGGGCAGGAACGGACGCATATCAAACAGGACGCACACCGGTCGGCATCCACCCTGGCTGTGATTGCGGAAAGGGTCAATGTAGGTTGAGCCAGGAATGTGATCGCCCTGGACGCCGCGGCATTGGCCTGGGCGATCGATTCGGATATCAGCTTGGGGCTATGGGCTGTGCCGCAAACAAAAATACCTTCGGTGGCCATGTCCACTGGTTTCAGCTTTACATGCGCTTCCATAAAATAACCTTCAGGTGTTCTCGCGAGCTTCACGATGGAAGCCAGTTCCGACGTATCCTCTGGCACCATGCCCGCGCTCAAGGCCAGAATATCAGCCGTTACCACCAGGGACCGGTTCAGTACATGATCGCGGAACGTAACGTTCACTCCTTCCGCTGTAGTTTCCACCTTAGGCGGGTCTTCCGGTGAATATCTGAAAAACAACACCCCCTGTTTCCTGGCTTCCTTGTAATATTCTTCTAGAAGTCCGTACGTCCGGATATCCCTGTACAGCACCCAGACATCAGCATTCGGATGATCCTTTTTGATGTGGAGCGCATTTTTAATGGCGCTCTGGCAGCAGATGCGGGAACAATTGGGATTCTCCTGATTGCGGGATCCGACACACTGGATCATGACGACCTGTTCCAACGATTCCGGCGTCCGACCCTCCAGGTGCTTCGTAAGCTCCACCTGGGTCATGATTCGATCGTCCTGGCCGTACAGGTATTCTTTGGGTTCGTATTCTTTGGCGCCGGTGGCCAGAATGACGACGCCATGGTCGATTTTCCTTTCATACATACCAGGTCCCACCAGCACTTCCGTAGTAAAGTTCCCCTTGAAACCTGAAAACCCCACTACCAGGGACTGAGTCAGCACCTGAATGCGTTCATGCGACATTACCCTTTGGATGAGCTGGTCAACGTAGGGTTTTATTTCCAGCCCTTCGATGGTGGCTTTCAAATAGTTTGCCATCCCCCCGAGCCTATTCTCTTTTTCGATCAGAAAAACTTCATAGCTCTGATCCGCCAAACCAAGAGCAGCATTCATACCCGCAATGCCGCCGCCGATGACCAACGCTTTTTGAACCACCGGGATGACTTCTTCATGGAGCGGGCGAAGCGTTGCCGCCCTCGCCACCGCCATTCGTACCAGAGCCTTGGCTTTTTCCGTGGCAGCCTCGGCTTCATCCGCATGGACCCATGATCCCTGGTTGCGGATATTCGCCATCTCAAAGAGATATTTGTTCAAACCACACGCCTGCAAGGTGTCCATGAATATGGCCTCGTGGGTCTTGGGGGTACAGGCGGCTACCACAATGCGGTTGAGGCCGTTCGCCTTGATGGTCTCCTTCATCTGATCCTGGGAATCCTGTGAACACGTGAAGAGATTCTGCCCGGCATATGTGACATACGGCAGGGTCTTTGCATAGGCTTCAACAGCCCCAACATCCACTACGCCGGCGATGTTGATGCCGCAGTTACAGACAAAAACGCCCACACGCGGATCGAGATCGCTCACATCGATCTCCTCAGGCAATTGCAATGACTGCGTCATTGTATTTCGGACCGGCGCAAGGCGCGCCCCGGCCACACAGGCGGCAGCGCTGGCTTCTGTAACCGAGCCTGGAATATCCTTGGTTCCCTGGAAGACACCGCAGGCATATACGCCGGGCCGAGACGTTTCAACCGGTGAAAACGGATGCGTCACTGCAAAATGGTAGGGATCCATTTCCACATTCAGACGCTTTGCCAGTTCGATTGCAGGTCCCGAGACCTGGAGGCCCACCGACAGTACCACCATATCGAAAAATTCTTCCCGGATATCGCCGGTCTCATCCGCATACCGGATGCGAAGATTCTTTTTCTCTCCAACTTCATCCACCGTATGCACACGTGCCTTGATAAAGCGGACCCCTTCCTTGTCCTTTGCCCGGTTATAATATTTTTCATACTCCTTGCCGAATGTCCGGATATCCATATTGAAGATGGCGCAGTCCAGTTCCTCCTTGGCATGTTCTTTGGCGATCATGGCGTCCTTGATGGCGTACATGCAACAGACCGAGGAGCAATAGCCGTTTCCGCATTGGTTGGTGTCCCGGGAACCGATACATTGGAGCCAGGCAATCTTTTTGGGTTCGGTATGATCCGAAGGCTTCACCAGGTGCCCCATGGTTGGACCCGAAGCGCTCAACAGACGTTCAAACTCAAGGCTCGTTACGACATCGGGATTGCTTTTATAATGGTAAAATTTATCGAGTCCGGAAGGATCATACGGCCTGCTTCCCGGGCACAAAATTACGGAGCCCACGCGAATCTCTTTTTCCTCCGCCTGCTGATTATGATCTACCGCATTGGCCAGACAGGCTTTCACACACTGATAACATTCAGAACAAATTCCGCAGGAAAGACAACGTTGGGATTCATTTTGCGACGCGGCTTCATCAAACCCCAGCTGCACTTCGTTAAAATTAGTTGTGCGTTCATCCGCAGAAAGGCTCGGCATCGGATTCCCGTATTTCACCGCGATGCCGTCCAGCGGCATATCATCAACCCCTTCCCATTCTTTTTCCCGGCCGATTTTAAGGTCCTCGCCACGTATGAAACGGTTTATGGATATGGCGGCTTCTTTTCCGGCGGCAACCGCTTCCACAACCGTAGCCGGACCGGTAACCGCATCCCCCCCTGAAAAGATATCCGGATCATCCGTCTGGCGTGTGACCGGGTCGACATTGATGGTACCCCAATCGCTCAACGTACAGGCGCATTCATCGGTGAGACATGCCCAATCGCTTTCCTGTCCGATGGCTGGAATCACCGCATCTACTTCTATGGTAAACTCTGATCCCTTTACAGGAACGGGTCGCCGCCGTCCGCTCTCATCAGGCGCCCCCAGCTCCATTTTGATGCATTCCAGGGCCTTGACCTTTCCTTTCTCGCTGATTATACGCACGGGGTTTGTGAGGGTCATAATCTCGATGCCTTCTTCACGGCATTCTTCTATTTCCACCTTATTGGCCGGCATCTCTTCAAAGCTTCTTCTGTAGACCACAAATGGTTTTTTAGATCCGGTCCGCAGCGCCGTGCGAACCGAATCCATGGCCACATTTCCACCGCCGATAACGGCGACCCGGTCACCCAGATGAATCCTGTTTCCGAGGTTCACCTCCCGCAGAAATTCGATGCCGGGATAGACGCCTTTAAGATCCTCCCCCTCTATCCCCAGAACCTTGCATTCATGGGATCCGATAGCGATGAAAAATGCCTTGAAACCATCCGCGCGAAGCTGAGAAACGGTAATGTCTTTTCCGATTTCAACGCCGGTCTTGAACTGAACTCCCATGTCCCGGATGGGTTGTATTTCTTTTTCGATAATTTCACGCGGAAGGCGGTAGGATGGAATTCCCACGGTCAGCATACCGCCGAGAACCGGCAGTTTTTCAAATACCGTCACGTGATACCCCTCGATGGCAAGAAAATATGCGCATGTCAGTCCGGCCGGCCCCGCGCCGATAATCGCAACCTTTTCGGTGCGCTCCGCCGCTTTTTGCGGAACAAACGGTGTTTCTGCTTCAAGATCCCTGTCCGCCAGAAATCGATGTAAATACTGAATGGAAAGGGTTTCATCCACCCGGTTTCTCGTACATGCCCCTTCGCATGGATGATGACAAACCCGGCCGCAGACACCCGGAAACGGATGGTCCTGCTTAAAAAGCTCAAGCGCCTCACGATACTTTCCAGTTTTGATCAGGGCAATGAACCCCTGGACGCTGACATGCGCCGGACATACGGATTTACAGGGGGCCGTGCCTTTTTTATTGATGGCATATGCCCCTGGTATGGCCTGCGGGTATTGCTTGAAAGCCGCCTTTTTCTCGGACAGCCCCTCATTGTATGCATCCGGAAGAACTACCGGACAGACCTTGGCACACTCCCCGCAGCTGGTGCACTTGGCAACGTCTATAAATCTGGGTTCCTGACGAACGTGCGCGGAAAAACGACCCGGCTCGCCCTCAAGCGATAAAAGTTCGGTATTCGTTAGAAGCTCGATATTGAGATGCCGGCCGACCTCGACCAGTTTCGGTGAAATAATTCACATGGCACAGTCATTGGTGGGAAATGTCTTGTCGAGCTGTGCCATCAGTCCGCCAATGGCGGATGATTTCTCCACAAGGTATACATAATAGCCGGAATTGGCAAGGTCCAGTGCCGATTGCATTCCGGCAATACCACCCCCCACGACCATTACTGCTCCGACAAGATTTTTTTCCTCAGTCTCAATCGAATCATTCATTGCGTCACCTGTTTGTTCGTCCGTTTTTTGTTTTTCAAACCCTTTTCAATAACTCAGGCAGCTTATCTTCCCATCCGATGGTGGAAAGAAGAACGCCGCTGAACCCCTCCGCCTTTATTGTGGTAATCATTTCAGAAGCAATTCTGAGGCACTCCCGAATTTTATCGGGCGCTTCCTGTATCCGCTGAATCAGCGTATCGGGAATGAAGGTGTTGCCGACATTCCGGGATATGTACCTCGCCATGCCCAAAGACTTCAGCAGCAGGACTGTCGGTATGATTTTCATCTCTTGCCGGTCGATACGCTTGAGAAACGGTTCAATGGATGAAAGGTCAAACAACGGCGGCGAAATGAAAAAGGTCGCACCTGCTTCCAGTTTTTGAAACATTTCCTCCCGTATCAATTCCGGCGATTTATCCCTCGCACCGGCATCGATGGTGGACCCCACTAAAAATTCCGGGCTGCCTTTTAGTTCAATGCCGGCCATATCCCTGCCTTGCTGAAGCCCGTTGATGGCCTTTAGCAAATCGGTCAGATCGATGTCATATACCGCCCTTGCCTGATGGTGATCGCCGTACGCAGGATCTTCCCCTTTGACCGCCATCACGTTGTAAATACCACATCCGTTGGCTGCGAGAAGATCCGCCTGAAGGGCGATTCTGTTTCGATCCCGGCAGTTGACCTGAATTACCGCCTCCATGCCATTGGATTGCAAAATCATGCCGCCGCCCAAAGAACTCATGCGCATCACGGCATTGCTCATTTCAGGCACCACAAAGGCATCAACACTTCCCTTGACTCTTTTTGCATTGGCTATCATCTGAGAAACATCGACCCCCTTGGGTGGTTCCATCTCCGCAAGAATGGCAAATTCCCCTGCCGCAAGTTTTTGTTTTACCGTCATTGATTTTCCTCCGGCTAAAATTATTTCACCTGAAACTATGAAGACAAAGCGAATAAAGGAATCAGCTGTAACTTCATTCCAGAGCAATCCCTGTGCCAACGACCACCCATTTTCCTTGTCTTAATTTTATTGAGTAGAAACATATAATTATAACATCAAGTGGTCTGGATTCATCCCTGAGGAGGGTATTCACGGTCTTAGAAAGCATGCCAATATGGCATGCTCCTGACGATTTTTATTGAATTTCTTGTCCTTTGGGTGATATATGCCAAAATGGCATGTGCCACTTCGGCACGGCCTGTTTTCAAAGTTTTCAAAACACCACTGACTTTGGCGCAGCAAAAGGAAGGCAAATGGAACCGAATATCCTTGTTGTGGATGATGATCGGGATTTTCTGGAAATCATGAAACAGCGTCTTAACGAACTTCATTTCAAGCAAGTCCGGATTGAAGAAGATCCTTTTAACGCGGCTTCTCAAATCAAATCCGGCAAAGCATACGATCTCGCGTTGTTGGATATGACCATGCCTGACATGGACGGTATGGAACTGCTGGGCATCATTAACAAATTCAGTCCCACCACCGAGTGCATCATGATCACCGCCGTGAACGAAGCCAGCATTGCTGTGGCTTGTATGCGCAAAGGCGCCTATGACTACCTGATCAAGCCGACGAACAAAGAAAACCTGGCCCTGTCAATTCACCGTGCCCTCGAACACAAGCGGCTTTTGGATGTACTGAGCATCGAAAAAGGAAAAACCACAGCGCACCTTGTACAAAAAGACGCATTTCGGGCCATTCAAACCACTTCGCCGTCCATGCTCCGCGTCCTCAAAGAGGCCGAGCTGCATGCATCCAGCAATGTACCCATTCTCATCACCGGAGAAAGCGGTACCGGCAAGGAGTTGCTTGCAAAGGCGATTCATCTGGCCAGTCCTCGGTCTAAATTCGTATTTACCGCCGTCAATATGGCGTCGCTCAACCCGAGCCTGTTTGATGCTGAATTTTTCGGCCACACCAGGGGCGCTTTTACCGGGGCAGATAAAACCCGCGCCGGCTACCTGGAGTATACGGACAAGGGATCGCTGTTCCTCGATGAAATAGGACTACTTCCACTGGATGTTCAGGGAAAGTTGTTACGGTTTCTGCAGGACGGTCAATATCTCAAATTGGGCACCAGCGTCGACCAGATTGCAGACGTCCGCTTCATCACCGCCACCAATACCGACTTGGAGCATTTGATGGCCAAGGGGCTCTTTCGCAAAGACCTGTATTACCGCATTCGGGGCGGTTGGCTCCAGATACCGGCTCTGCGTGACCGGAAAGAAGATATCCCTCTGCTCATAAAAACCTTTTTAAAGGATCAATATAATCTTTCCGATGGTTCATTCATCACCACCGAAGCCCTGGAATACCTGATGGAGTATGATTATCCGGGTAACATTCGCGAACTCAAATCAATCATCGACTCCGCAATCAACCTGGCACAGGGAAGACCGATTACCACGGCGGTTCTCCCGGAACAGATTCGAAAACAGAAACCTAAACGAATACCTGAACCGGGGGAAGGAATTTCCGGGCTGGAATCTTTAGCGGTCGTGGAGAAAAACCATATTCTGAACATCTATAATAAGACGGGGAAAAATAAAGCCCAAGCATCCCGCGTACTTGGCATCGGGCTCAATACGTTGAGACGGAAACTTGCTTTTTATGGAGAAAAATGACAACCGGTATGCATTCAAGAAAAGGGTTTGACTTGAGGACTATAGAATGTCCCCATATTTTAATGGGTACACCTGGCATAATTCACACCTGCGGCCCACGGATTCGAAGGGGCAACCTTATGGGTTTTCTAACCTCCTAAATTTTCTAGTTTTTGTTTGATGTGATTATAAATACGATTTTCACATTTTGTCAGTTTTTTCCTAATTTTAGCAAATTTTGGAAGAAAAATCCCACACAAGTCCCACACAAAAAAAATGGCTTACACGCCGGAATTAAGTTTGCAGTCATCCGGCACTTTGAGACGGATATCCCGGGCAAAGCTGACCGACTGGATACCTTCGATGGTTAAACATGAATGAATTTAAGACAGAGGCTGCGTTCTCTATTTTAAGCGGTAATCCTCACCTCTGTTCCCAACTGAATATTGTGTAGTAGTAGGGTTTGCCGTGTAAAACGTGTGACTTGTCGGTTAAAGAACGACCATGGGAGTTCGGTAGTATCGCCCATGTAGCTTGAGGGAGGTGTAAGGGGTAACCTGAAGCATTGAGTTTCCTGACAAAGGCTCCTTAGGGGAGTTGAGCAAACCTGCGGGTTGCAGCGAAAGCGAACCCAGATGTAGCCTCGAAACATGCAATGGAGTTGTCGACCCTTTCCTACAGTGGGGAAGACCGGAACAAGCAACGTCATAAATCAGACGGCAGTGAACTATTTCACTTTGCAGGTTGAAATCTTCAATAGAGTATACAGCGGGCAGAATCCTATGAGGCTGGTCACTGCGAAGATAAGGGCTATCACAATTAAAATAATGCCGATCACACCCGGAACTATTCCGGTCAGATAGAGTATTGCTATTGCGGCGGCCAATGCCAGTCTTATGCTCTGGTCAATTGTACCCATATTCTTTTTCATCCGACACCTCCATTTTTAATCCATCTGCATCGCAGATTCGATTTCGCAAATTTCTTTTAATATATCCTGTTTTTCTTCATCTGAAGCGGAATTGCCGCAAAGACGCATTCTGAGAGAAAGGAGAGTCATTTCCTGCCTGTAATCGAAGCAGGTATATCTATGTTTATTTTCTTCTGCCATAATTGACGGCTTCGTAAAAAGTAAGATTTTCACCACGAAGGTCAAGAATCCGCCCAGGCGGGAACGAGGAATAACTATATAATATTCATCTTCAGGCGCGGTTAATCTTTTTCACCGATTCCCTGTAGACCCTGTAAAAAAAATCGTGATCGGAAACGCCGCGGTGCAATATTTTCCCGAAGTCTTCCATGTTTTTGGTATTTATAATGATGTTGACGCTTTTCTGGAACGCCGTCATGTTATCCATTGTGCGGAATCTGTCGCTTAAGAGCGCCACGAATATGTTGCGCCGCGTTGACATCTGCATTCGTTCAAGATTCACCATAACCGGGTTTGCGTCCGGATTGGGGTTGTCGAATTTCTCATTTAACACGATAACGTCATAATTATGATAACGCATCTTCTTTAGAACATCTCTTCCGTTTTTGGCTTGAGTAATATTGTATTCCATGAGATGGAGGGCTTCAATAATTCGTTTTATAAATTCAGGATCGGATTCGCAGACAAGGGCTGTTTTGCCTTCTTCTTCGACAAAATCAAAAGGTTTATCTGAGGCATCGTACGAATCGGAGGCTGGAGCTTCATCGAAGGAGAATTCCGCTTTCCTGCCATTATCAAATGGCTGTTCCTGTTCTTTCGGAATTTGCTCCTCGGCTTTTTGCGGGCTGTTTATTGGTATCCTGTTTTTACATTTCGGGCACGGAATAGATTCCAGTCCCGCCGGAATTTTTTCATCCGGAACCCTGAACTTGCTGTTGCATTTATCGCAGGTGATTTCCATAATATCGTTATTGTACCTCCCTACCTAATGCTTTTTTGCTCCTTTTTCATCTTTACCATATCCGCGGTCAATCTCAAGCTTGTCAATATCGGTTGTTTTTTCTCCTCTTGAACTCTTTACCGAATCGATTCCACGGCCTACGATACCTTTGTGTGAAGCGTAGGAAAGCGCCGTTTCCTGAGAGATGACTCCTTTGTCGAAAAGGCCCACAAAGTAATCGTCAAACGTAGTCATTCCGAAGGCTCTTCCTGCCTGCATGACATCGTAATATGTTTTTCCTTCGGATTCACCGTTTAAAATCATGTCTTTAACCCGCAAGCTTGTTCTGAGAATTTCAAATGAAGCCACACGTCCGCCCCCTACTTTGGGAAGCAGCCTCTGGCAAACTACCCAGCGGAGGGTATCGGCTAAACGTATTCTTACCTGGGCTTCTTCTTCGGTACTGAACATGCCGAGTATGCGGTTTATTGTCTGGCCTGCATCAACGGTGTGAAGAGTTGTAACTACTAGATGCCCTGTTTCAGCGGCGTTCAATCCTATTTCAACCGTTTCCCGGTCCCTCATCTCGCCGACAAGAATGACCTTGGGGGCCTGTCTTAATGCCGCCCTCAATCCGTTTGCGAATGTGTCGAAATCGATACCTAGCTCACGCTGGTTGAATGTCGATTTTTTATGGGGATGCTGGTATTCGACCGGATCTTCAAGTGTTACGACGTGAACGGACTCTGATTCATTTATTTCATCCAGAACCGCGGCGAGAGAGGTTGATTTGCCAGAACCGGTCGCTCCTGTTACAAAAATGATGCCATTTTTTTCCTTGGAGATTTGATGGAAAACTTCAGGCAGGTTCATGCCTGTTACGGTCGGAACTTTCGATTCGAGTTTTCTTAAAACTATCGAATAGTTTCCTGACTGGGAAAAGACATTTACCCTGAAGCGCGCTTTGCCCGGCAGGCTGTGGGACAGATCGCAGGAGCCCTCTCTTAACAATGATTCAGTCAGGCGGCGTTCCTGATTGATGAGGTTTAATGCGAAAATTTCAGTCTGAAAGGGGGTTAAAGATTCAAACTTCGGGCTCATATCGATGCCGACAAGCTGACCCGAGCTTTCGACCTGCATCGGTTTTCCGACAGTAAGGTTGAGATCGGACACATCTTTGTGAGCATCTAACATCTTTGTCAAGATATGATCTATTTCTTGTCTTCTCATTTCTTTACCCTGCTATTGTTAAGCCGTTGTTAAAAAATAACCATAAACCCGATAAACGGGACTCTTTTCAGTGCTCCCTTGAGGGGCAGAAAAATGCAGGAAATAATTTCTACCTTACATACATTTAAATGCCATGACCGGCTTACGGCTCCTAAGCGTCTGTGAAATCGGTAGGCGGATTCTTCAAAAGCGGCCTGAATTTGGCTTTATCGTTTGCCTTCATATATGCCTCATCGGCGGAAATCCAGCCCCTGTTGTATAAATCCATTATTGCGTCATCTAAAAGTTGCATGCCATATTTTTTGCCTGTCTGCACCATGGAGTTTAGCTGGTGCGTTTTTGACTCCCTTATAAGATTGCGGACGGCCGGCGTTCCGATCATGATTTCAAGGGCCGGGCAGCGTCCCTTCTTGTCGATTCTTTTGAAAAGAACCTGCGCGATTATAGCCCTTATTCCGTCGGATAATGTTGAGCGGATCTGGGACTGCTCGCTTGCGGGAAAAACTTCAATAATACGGTCAACTGTTTTTGCCGCGCTTGAGGTGTGGAGGGTGCCGAAAACAAGGTGGCCTGTAGATGCCGCTTCAATGGCAAGCGATATGGTTTCAAGGTCACGCAATTCACCGACAAGAATGATATCCGGATCTTCACGGAGAGCTCCGCGCAGAGCCGAGCTGAATGATTTTGTATGCAAACCGACTTCCCTGTGGTTTACAATGCATCCCTGGCTCTGGTGAACGAATTCGATAGGATCTTCAACAGTGATGATATGATCTTTTCTCTGCTTGTTTGCCACGTCGATAATTGCTGCAAGAGTTGTCGATTTCCCGCTGCCGGTCGGCCCGGTAACAAGAACAAGCCCTCTCGGAAGGAGAGCAAGTTTCGACATTACAGGAGGAAGTCCGAGCTGCTCTGCGGTCAGGATTGTGCTTGGAATTTCCCTGAAAACGGCTCCGACTCCGAATTTTTGCATGAAAAAATTCGCTCGGTAACGCGCAAGTCCCGGAACTTCATAACCAAAATCTATATCCCCGGTCTCTTCAAATTTCTTTACCTTATCTTCGGGAGCTATTTCATAGATCATGCCTCTTAATGTATCAGAGTCGAGAACCTTGTATTTTATTCTTTCAATATCGCCTCTTATTCTCAGGGCAGGAGGCTGTCCTGAAATAAGATGTAGATCCGAAGCGCCCTGCTCATTCATAAGTTTGAAAAAAGCATCAATTTTTGCCATTTGTAAACTCCTGCCTGAATTGATTTTCAGTTTCCGGATGGACCAGTTATATAAAGCTCTCTATAAGAAACAATAACGGTAAAAGTGTAAATAAAATTAGAACAGACTAAGCCGCTGTAAAACAAAGTAATCATCTGGATGTCAAAAACGGCATAAGGAGCCGTAACTAAAGGATCAAAAAAAGTACTGGTTTTCTCGTAACGGCTCCTAAACAGACTGCGCAAAAAGTTTAACCTTTGCATCCTCTTCGTCCATTGCCTTCTGCTCCCCTCTGCCCATATCGAGAAGCTTGGAGTGAGCTTCGATTACGGAGGCAATACGGACTTCCAATTGAATCCGCTGGCGCTTGAGCTCTGAAATATCTTCCTGTAACTGGACCAGCCTGCTGCTTGTCCTGCTTAAAATCTTTTCGGCTTTTACTTCAGCATCTGCAATGATTACTTCAGCCGATTTCTGCGCATTGTCTTTCATCTGCTCCAAAACGCTCTGGGAATTTAAAAGAGCCAGTTTGAAAGTTTCTTCCCTGCTCAGGTATTTTTGTATATCCTGCTTCAGTTTGTCAATTTCGTTTTTTAGTGTCTCATTTTCATTCATAAGTAATTGAAAAGCGTCTGCAATGTCTCCGAGAAACCCGTCGACTTCCCTGACATCGAATCCCCTGAAGCTTATTTTAAATTTGTGCTGAAGAATATCAAGAGGCGTCATTTTCATATATCCTCCTTAACAGATAAAATAAAATCATGATAGTGTAAAGGCAAGCTTTGCAATGCTGCCAACTAGAAATTTTTCAAGAAACACTATTCCCAGAATAACGATAATCGGCGAAACGTCTATACCACCCATGTATGGAACTCGAGAGCGAATAGGATAAAGAACGGGTTCGGTTATATTGTGAATAAACCTGACGATTTGATTATACGGATCAGGATTTACCCATGACAAAACAGCGCGTGCAATAATTATCCACATGTAAAAGTTCAACACATAATGAATTACCGTAGCTAAAGCATCCAGAAAATTTCCCAGAATGAACATGAAGAATATAACCTTTCAGATAACATGCGTATAATAAGGATAATTTCTGTTTCTCAATTCAAGCAACTCTGTTATAAATAATTATATTTTCGTAGAATAGTCAAGAGTTTTCGTTAAAATTCATTGAGATGCGTAAAACTGACGTTTGACAACAGACGTAAAAGGATTTGGAGGTAAAATGGCAAAGCTTAGCAGGAAAACCGGTTTTATCGGCGCCGGAAACATGACCGAAGCATTTATCGGAGCCGTTACCCGGGCGGGAATCATTCCTTCAACGATGATATATGCAAGCGATGTGAACTCAGAGCGGCTCAACATGTTGAAAAAAACATACGGCGTATCGGTCATGGATGATAATTTTAATGTTTTTTCAATGTGCGATATAGTGGTTCTTGCCGTAAAGCCGCAGCAGATGTCAGATGTTTTATCTCAGATTACAAGCCGCAATGATTACGGCATAGAGCGCAGAAAAATAGTAATCTCCATAGCAGCCGGGTTTCCTTTGGGGAAACTTGAAAGTATCCTGTACGCTCCTCTTGAAAAAGAGAAGAGCGGTAACCTTCCGATCATAAGGGTTATGCCGAACACACCGGCTCTTGTTCTGGCGGGCATGTCCGGGATGACACCGAACAGGAATGCCGTACCGGATGATATCAATACCGCAAGAATCATTCTGGAATCGATGGGGAAAGTGATTGAGTTTAAGGAGGAAGCTCTTGATGCCGTAACCGCCCTTTCAGGTTCAGGGCCTGCCTATGTTTTTTATCTTATCGAATCTATGATTCAGGGAGGCATAAATATGGGGCTTGATCCTTATGACGCGTCAATACTTACGATTACGACTTTGAAAGGATCTGTTGCCCTGATTGAGGAGATAGGAGAATCTCCGGAATTATTGCGCAGGCGTGTTACTTCTCCCGGAGGGACAACCGAGGAGGCGTTCAAGGTGCTGGAAAAAAAAAGGGTCAAGGAAACGATAATTGAGGCTATGGCCGCAGCAGCAAGGCGCTCGAAAGAGCTCAGCCGGTGAATATCATGTTTACTGAAACAGTATCATATTCGGCCGCCTTTATTGCAGGACTCATCTCTTTTTTTTCTCCCTGCATATTTCCGCTTATTCCCGGGTATTTTACATTCATTACAGGGTTTTCGCTGGATCAGCTGACAGGAGAATATGATGCCCGGATAAGAAAAAAAGTATTCTTATCAACTGCATCATATGTTTTAGGCTTTTCGGCAGTTTTTATTTTGATGGGTGCCTCCGCTTCATTTCTTGGCGGGATTGTTTTTGAATACCGGCAGATAATCAGAGTAGTTGGCGGCCTGATTGTAATTTTACTTGGAATTCATTTAACCGGTATAATACGCATCAGAAGCCTGGAATTTGAAAAGAGGATTCAGGTAAGAAATAAACCTCTTAATTATATTGGAGCGTTTCTTGTAGGAACGGCTTTCGGGGCAGGCTGGAGTCCATGCATCGGACCCTTGCTGGGCTCCATACTGATATATGCCGGCAGCCGGGAGACGGTTTACGAAGGAATTTTTCTTCTTGCTCTCTATTCAGCAGGACTTGCCGTTCCGTTTATAACAATATCTTTTTTTATAAATTTTCTTATGAAATTTATGAAAAAAGCGACTTTTGCAATGAAATATATTAACACTGTCGCGGGGATACTGCTGATTATTGTTGGGCTGTTACTTGTTACAAACAGACTTTAGTCATTAAAGCCTGCGGCGCAGGAGAAAGAGTGAAATGAGAAAAATAAAATCAGCAGGCCTTGTTATTCTGGCTTTTTTATGCGCATCCCTGTGGGTGTCACAATATGCCTTTTCCTCTGATAATATAAAGTGGCACTCATATAAAGAAGGCATGGAATCAGGAAAAAAGAAGCAGAAAAAGGTCTTTCTATATTTTTATTCCGATTCTTGCGGATATTGCGAGGAGATGGAAAAAGTAACGTTTAAGGATATATCGGTAATTGATATTCTCGATAAAAATTTTATTTCCGTAAAAGTGAATGTGGATAAAGAAAGAAAGACCGCCGCCGACTATCATGTAAGAGGGGTGCCAAGCAACTGGTTCATAAAGGAAAACGGAGAAACCATCAGCAATCTTCCGCGCTATGTTCCGCCTGAAATATTTTCCGTTGTTCTGAACTATATTTATACCGACAGCTATAAAAGCATGTCGTTTAAAATTTATGAAAACAACTACATATCTTCAGGGAAAAAATTTTTAAAATAAAGATTACCTCAAAAAGAGTTGGTGATCCAGGATTCTCCGCCTGAGGCGGAAAGGATTCAAGTATCCGAGTGAAAAATCCGCCTTTCTCTATGCGGTCTTCGTGGTTAAAATCAGATTTTTACGGAAATATAGGATATGGAAACAGATTTTTCAGTTATTAAAAATATTATCATGAATGCCGACCGTCCCGGTGTTCCGCCCGGGTTTTCTTACGATCAGACATGTGTATTCATGCTTCTGTTTGACAAAGATGAAGAGCTTAATGTTCTTGCGGTTCAGAAAACGGACAATGAAGGATATCCATGGCGCAACCAGGTGGCTTTTCCGGGAGGGCATGTCGACAATGAAGATGTAAGCCCAGTGGAAGCCGCGTACAGAGAGCTCGAAGAAGAGGTCAATATTAAGAAAGAGCATGTCGAACTTATAGGTTCCCTCGGACATTTTCAGACCATAAACAGTAAGGATATAAAAGTTTTTGCCGGCATATGGCAAACAAGAGGTCCCGTCAGATTTGAGCCGGCTGAAATATCAAGGGTGCTTGAGATACCGTTGAAAAATCTTGTAAAGATCCACGTTGAATCAGAATTCCACGGGCGCATTCCGGATGTTATGGAACTTTTATACCCGCTTGATGATGTGATTATCTGGGGTGTAACTGCCAGGATACTGCATCATTTTATAGAACTTATCCTGCCGTTTTATGAACCGGGGGCGCAATGATTTGCAGGCATTTATGAAAACGGGATATTTGCATAACAGATTATGGGGCGGCCGGCAGGCTATTTTGAAATATGGTCAAGATAATGCCTGATAAGCCGGACTGAAGTTGAAATTAAGACCGCAAGGCTCAATATTGAAAGAAGGGCAGGTACCCAGATGTAACCGGCGTATTGAACATCTTCACTTGCTGCAAACATACCTGCAATTCCGAACAGAAGAATAAGCAGCATTATAATAAAAATAATGATACAGGCTTTCTCGGAATCATAGAAAGGATAAATAGCCTTTCTGAACATTGGCCTTGGTTCAAGCGTCATGACAAAAATCTTATAGTTTTAATTAATGACAAAATTGATGGTTTCACAACAAGTCCAAATTGATGATTACGGTTTTTCATTTGTGACTTTTGACGAATTTGCTCATGATTATTTATTTTAAATGATAAATCAAGATGAAATAAACAGTGGTGGTTTTGTAAGATATCTCTGCCGGGGCGGATTGATCTGGGTTCTTTTTTTTATTATGTGCGGGTGCGCTTTCCCGTCGAAAAAACTGATGATAAAAGATTTGAATATGCAATTTACAGAAGGTGATATTGTTTCCGCCAAAACAGGCGGGGCTATATCTTTTGATGAGCTTATAGCCGATTTGAAAGATTCACGCATGATTTATATCGGAGAGATCCACTCCTTAAAATCCCATCATGATATCCAGCTTAAAATAATCAAGGAGCTATACAGGAAAAATCCGAATCTTACCGTAGGGATGGAGATGTTTGACCGGACATACCAGCCTCTCCTTGATAAATGGGTCGAGGGAAGCCTTGACAGGAAAGCATTTATCGGGAAAAGTCACTGGTATGTAAACTGGAAATATGATTTTGAACTTTACAGCGATATTCTTGAATTTATAAAGGAAAACAGGATAAGACTGGTCGGGCTGAATATCCCTTTCCATATTCCGGCAAAGATTGCGAGGGGTGGCAAAGAGAGCCTGTCGGATGATGAAAAAAAACACCTTCCTGAAAAGATTGATATTTCAGATACTGCACACAGGGAATATGTTGAAAATATCTTCAGACTGCACAGGATAAAAGGCCTGGATGATTTTGAATATTTTTACATGGCCCAGTGTGTCTGGGATGATATAATGGCCGAGACCGCAAACAATAATCTGAAAGGCAGTGTAATGGCTGTTATCGCCGGAAACGGACATATTTTGAGATACGGAATACCCCAAAGAGCTTTTGCAGTTAATAGCCTTCCGTACAGGATTATTTTTCTTGCACGTGCAGGAACTGCTGCAGAGATGAGTCGTGTTGATTATATCTGGGTGACGCCTTGAGACGGGTGATGCGCTGAAAAATGAACGGAGAGAAATGAACTTATGAAAGAACTTGCCGCTATATGTCCTTCATGCGGGAAAGAGCTTGCTTTAAGAAGAACATGAAAGGGCATAAAATTGCGCTGCATGGAATGCGGCGCCGATTACCGTATCGAAAGTTTCGTTGATTCAATGGGCGACGGATTTGATGACGCGCTTTCCGATATACGATGCGACAGGTTATAGCGTGAGATGATATCGGGCAGCCTGTTTCCGGTTTTTGTCATGATTGTTAAAGCCGCGGTTCTTAAACATTTTAACCTGACCGGTGATCTTATTCTAAAATCTTCGGACCGTCTTGTCTTTTTTCCACTTTGAATCTCCTGATTACATAAGTTGATTATATGGGATGAAAAAAAATATCAAGCTTACCATAGAATATGACGGCACTGCGTATAACGGATGGCAGAGGCAGAAAAACGGCCGGACAATACAGGGAGAGATAGAAAAGGCTCTTCTTGCCATGGCCGGGCGGAAGGTGACTCTTACAGGCGCCGGCAGGACCGATGCGGGAGTACACGCTCTCGGCCAGGTTGCGAACTTTGTCTGTGATACAAGGCTTGAGCCCGAAGCTTTTTTTAAAGGATTGAACAGCCTTCTTCCCGGAGAGATAGTAATAAAAGAATGTGTTCTGGTTCATGAAAAATTTCATTCCCGGTACGATGCAAAAAGCAAGGTATATAATTACAGGATATTGAACAGGCTGGTTCCGGCAGCCGTAGGAAGGGATTATGCCTGGCATATAAGGAAACCTCTGGTTCTTGATGCAATGGAATCAGCAGCAGCCTGTATTGTCGGAACACATGATTTCAAAGCCTTTGAAGGAACCGGGAGTCCCAGGAAGAGCACGGTAAGAACAGTTTTCAAAGCAGGGCTCTTTAAGAATAACAAGGACTTTATTGTTTTTGAAATCGAGGCGGACGGATTTTTAAGATTCATGGTAAGAAACATTGTCGGTACTCTTGTTTGTGCCGGGCTCGGGAAAATTTCACCCGGAGATATTAATACAATACTCGAGTCAAGGGATCGCAGCAGGGCCTGTGCCACGGCTCCACCACACGGCCTGTTCCTTATGGAAGTCAAATATTGACTGGACGGCTTCGTAAAAAGTCTGTCATTTAATTAAACTTCTTTGTTACATGAATATAGGTGGTGAATTTTTCCAGGGAATTTTTTTTCATAAAAAGCTTCAAGTTCAAGGGAGCAGGCCGCAACCTTTCTGATATCTATGCCGGTCTTAATATGCATAGATTCCATCATGTGTGCGGTATCTTCAGTCGAAATATTTCCGGCTGCTCCGGGAACAAACGGACATCCTCCCATGCCCGCAAGAGCCGTGTCGAAATGGGTAATCCCGCTTTCAAGTCCGGCTAATACATTTGCGAGTCCCAATCCTCGTGTATCATGAAGGTGTAGAACGACGGGTAAATTTATGATTGCCCGTAATTTGTCTATAAGCATACGTACTGAAAGCGGATCAGCCATTCCGGTCGTGTCGGATACGGCTATCATATCCGCGCCGGAATCCGCAAATTTTCCGGCGATTGCGATCACACGGTCGGCAGGGATGCTTCCTTCGTAAGAGCAGCCGAATGCGCACTGAATTCCGGCCCGCACCTGCATTTTATGTGATTTTGCCTCTTCGATCATCTTTTGAGTCGATTTAAAAGCCGCCTCATAAGGCATTCCGGTATTTTTACGGCTGTGTGTATCGCTTGCTGAAACCGATATTTCAACATGATTTATTCCTGCCTTAAGGGCTCTGTGAAGCCCTCTTTCATTAAGAAGAAGGCAGCTGAAAGCCGTATCTTTATTTTCAGGCAGAAGTTTTATCAGTTCTTCGGCATCCCCCATCTGGGGAACAACGGCAGGATTTACAAATGATGTTATCTGAATGTTCCTTATACCTGCCTCAAGAAGCCCGTTTATTATCCGGAGCTTTAACTCTGTCGGGATTATTTTTTTTTCAAACTGGAATCCGTCTCGCGGGCCGACTTCAATAAGAGTTACTTTTTCCGGAAGGTTCATGGTCTTTCCAATCATTCCTTGCTTTTAATGAAAATATGTGAAATTTTTCCCGGGCGGTTATCTTAGAATCCAATGCCTTTGCAGGTCAAGAATAAATATGAACACACCGGAAAAATTAAGAATATGTCTTTTAAGTTACAGGAGCAATCCTCATTGCGGCGGGCAGGGGGTCTATCTTAAGAACTTAAGTCGCGCATTAAAAGACCTGGGGCATCATGTTGAAGTTGTATCAGGGCCTCCCGACCCGCTTCTCGACAGGGATATCCCGGTTCACCACATTCCGTGTCTTGACCTGTACAATGAAAAAAATCCCTTCAGGGTACCATCTTTGAAAGAGCTTTCGGACCCGGTAAATCTGTACGAATGGCTCGGTGTATCGACAATGGGTTTTCCCGAGCCCTTTACGTTCGGTGTAAGGGCATGCAATTTTTTAAAAAACAAATTCGATAATTATGACGTTGTGCATGACAACCAGTCTCTTTCATACGGAATCTGGGCCATAAGCAGGAAGGTTCCGACAACCGCAACCATACATCATCCGATTACAATCGACAGAGACATATCAATTTCCACCCTCTCATCCTTATGGAAAAAAGCAAAGCAGATGCGCTGGTTTTCTTTCATAGGAATGCAGAAAAGGGTTGCAAGGGCATTTTCTCATATAATTACCGTATCGGAGTGCGCCGGGAGTGATATCAGCAGGGAGTTTGATATACCTCAAAACAGGTTCAGGATTGTCCCGAACGGCATCAACACGGATATTTTTTATCCGATTTCCGGAATTGAAAGGGAAAAAGGAAGAATTATCGTTACAAACAGCGCCGATACACCGTTAAAAGGTCTTTTTTATCTGCTTAAGGCTCTTGCCGAAATATCAAAAACCCGCAAGGTAAGGCTCATTGTGGTCGGGACACCGAAGAAAAACGGCGCTGTCGTAAAACTTATAAAGACTCTGGGTATAGGACATCTGGTAACCTTTACCGGCCGGATAGATGACGGCGAGTTTGTCCGGCAGTATGCAAGGGCGGCAATGGCGGTCGTTCCATCTGTTTATGAAGGATTCGGCCTTCCTGCGGGAGAGGCCATGGCATGCGGTGTTCCCGTGATAAGCACCACCGGCGGAGCTCTCCCCGAGGTAGTGGGAGATGCGGGCATACTTGTTCCTCCCGCCGATCACCTTTTGCTGGGAGAAGCTATTAAGGCTCTTCTCGACAGTCCCGAAAGGGCGGATGAACTCGGCCGGGCCGGATATAAAAGGGTGCAGGATGGTTTCACATGGAAAAGGGCCGCGGAAAAAACGGTTGAAGCATACAGAGAGGTAATTTGTGATTACCGTAAAGTTTAAAAAGCTTTCCGTTAAGCCCGGCGCTAAAATACTTGATATAGGATGCGGGTCGGGGCGCCATATCTGCGAGGCTTTCCGTATTGAAGGTGTCGTGGCTGTAGGGGCGGATGTAAATTTCGATGATATGGTAGAGGCAAGGGGAAAGCTTAATTTTCATGAAAAGGTCGGTGAACACGGCGGAGGGGTTTGGGCTCTTTCGGCAGCCGATGTAAATAATCTGCCTTTTAAAAAAAACTCATTCGACCTTGTCATCTGCTCCGAGGTTCTTGAACATATACCCGATCATGAAACGGCTGTTTTTGAGATCATGAGGGTCTTAAAGCCCGGCTGCAACCTTGTAGTTAGTGTTCCAAGATATATGCCTGAAAAGATATGCTGGGCTCTTTCCGATGAATACCATAACGCGAACAGTGGGCATA
>Ga0268280_1000871_pt1 | contig 22371 bp, 18 predicted proteins | sample saktaG_9_FD_190139 | JGI IMG/M metagenome (GOLD analysis project Ga0268280, IMG submission 190139) | Saline water microbial communities from Sakinaw Lake, British Columbia, Canada - sak_2011_5_24_40m | ecosystem: Environmental > Aquatic > Non-marine Saline and Alkaline > Saline ... | reverse complement strand
CCACATGTGCATCAATAAAAACCCTCGCAAATTTAAAAAAAGAGAACTTACCTCAAAAATTCTTTGCAATAGGAAAATGTTTTAGAAATGAAACCATTGATTGGAGCCATGGCTTTGAATTTAATCAAACAGAAGGTATAGTTATAGATAAAGATGCTAATTTTAGAAATCTTCTAGGTTATTTAAAACAATTCTACAAAAAAATGGGCTTTAATGAAGTAAAATTTATTCCTTCTTATTTCCCCTATACAGAACCAAGTGTAGAAATTTATGCCTATAACACCCTGAGAAAAACATGGATTGAAGTTGGTGGTGCAGGCATATTTAGACCTGAAGTTGTTGTACCTCTTTTTGGAGAGTTTATTCCTGTTCTAGCCTGGGGTCCTGGATTTGATAGGGCACTAATAGAGTATTATGGAATAAAAGACCTCAGAGAATTATATAAAAATGATTTAGAACAAATACGTAAAATAAAATTTTGGTCAAAAAACTAACATGGCAATAGAAATAAATGAAGGTATAAAAAATATGATTGAAGAAAATGCTATGGGCTTGGCCACCACTGATAAAAATGGAAACCCCCACAACATTGCAGTAGGTTATGTTAAGGTAGTTTCATCTGACGAGCTCGTAATTAGCAACAATTATCTAATCGAAACAATAGAAAACATAAAAGCAAATAAAAATGTTTCATTAGTAGTTTGGCACAAAAATTGGAAGAACACTTGTGTGGGTTATGAGCTTAGAGGAGAAGCACAATACTTTACAAACGGAAAATGGCTTGAGTTCATAAAGAAATTACCAATAAATAAAGGCGAACCTTGCAAAGGCGCAATACTAATTAAAATAAATAAAATAAAATCTTTAGCTTAAATGGCAGGAATAAAATTTAATAGAAAAGAATTCGAAAAGCACATAAAACTTACAAAAGAAATAGAGGAAAAGATAAGTTTATTTGGAACCCACTTGGAAGGTGTTAATGATAATGAAATAGAAATAGAAGTAACAGCAAATAGGCCAGACCTATACTCTTTGCAAGGATTTATTCGCGCATTCTCTGGATTTATTGGAAAAAATGTAGGATTAAAACAATACAAAATAAAAAAACCAGAAAAGAATTTTGAAGTAAAAGTAGATTCAAGTGTAAAAACAATTAGACCCTACACTGCCTGCGCGATAATCAAGAATCTTAGTTTTAACGACGAGAAAATCAAAGAAATGATTGATATTCAAGAAAAATTACACTCAACACTTGGAAGAAACAGAAAAAAAATAGCAATAGGAATTTATCCATTAGAAAAAATAACTCTTCCAATAAAATTCGAAGCCCGTAAACCCCAAGACATTAAATTCCAGCCACTTGAAATGAATAGAGAAATGAATGGATTACAAATATTACAACAACACCCAACAGGGAGAGAGTATGCACACTTACTTGAAGGAAAAGAGAAGTTCCCTGTTTTTATTGATGCTAAAAACCAAGTTTTAAGTATGCCCCCAATAATTAACAGCCACAATACTGGAAAAGTTAGCGAGTTTACTAAAGACCTTTTTATTGAATGCTCAGGTTTTGACTTTTCAGTACTAAACAAAACATTAAACATTTTAGTTACAATGTTTGCAGACATGGGTGGAGATATTTATCAAATGAATTTATTATATGATAAAAACAAGCAAGTAACTCCAAATTTAGAACCAGAAAAAATAAAACTTAGTGTTTCAAATGTCAACAAACTTCTCGGACTTGAATTAAAAGAACAAGAAGTAAAAAAACTTATTGAGAAAGCAGGTTATAACTACAATTATAGTGCTCAAATAGCAGAAATACCTGCCTGGAGAACAGACATAATGCATGAAGTGGATTTAATAGAGGATATAGCCATAGCCTATGGCTATAACAACTTTGCACCAGAGATACCACAAATATCAACAATAGGCGAAATAAGCCCTATAGAAAGCTTAAAAAAAAGAATAGCAGACATCCTAGTTGGTTTAAACATAACAGAAGTCCTTAGCTATCATCTTTTAACCCAAGAAGACATAAAAAAGTTCAATATCAAGTCTGCAATAGAAGTAGAAGATAGTAAAAGCGAGTACAAATATTTAAGAAATAATTTATTGAACATGACTCTTAAGGTATTAAGCGAAAACGTAGATAAAGAATATCCTCAAAGAATATTTGAAACAGGGGTGGTTTTTAATAAAGATGAAACAGGAAAAGCAGAAACAGGCATAAACGAACAAGAAAGACTAGCCCTTACAATTACTTCTCCAACAACAGGATTCACAGAAGCAAAGCAAATACTAGATTATTTAATGCGTATGCTCGGAAAAGAATACAAACTGGAAACCGGAATGAATCCAACATTTATAGAAGGTAGATGCGCGAAAGTAATAATAGGGGGCAATGAGATAGGCATATTAGGCGAAATAAGCCCACAAGTTCTTAATAGCCTAAAGATAAAAATGCCTATTGCTGCTTTAGATATTGACCTAAAATCGCTTCTATAAATTATTTAAAAAAAGATTCATAAAAGAACGCCCAGGAGGTTGTTATGCTAGCTGGATGCTGAGCTCTAATAAACTACAAGTCTATGACTTGGAGTTCCCGCGGACAGCAGTCTGCGAGGACCCGCAGGAGGTTGTTAAGTAATTGGTTGCTGGACTCTAAGAACCCGCAGGAGGTTGTTATATTATTATCCAAAATAGCTTTTATGATTTTTCTTCGGAGCTTCCCTATTAGCACTCTTTTTCATAGTTCCATGAATCCTATATAAGTCTAGAACAATACTCTTCCAATCATCACAAACAGCCTTTATGAATTCAATTTCCTTTTTTTCATTATATTCTATCTCTAAACCAAAAGAATCAATTTCAAAATCTCCTAGTTTATCATATAAACTCTTAACTACTTCTTGCTCAGCTTGTCCAAATCCCTTGAGCATGTTCATAACAAAGAGAGGAGCATTGCTAGGATTCAAAAAAGCCTCTAGAGTTCTTATATGATAAGAGATTTTCTCAACAATCTGCTTTCTTACTGCGCGTATAATTAGGTCTTCCTCACTAATCTCTGAAAGTTCAACCTCAAAATTCTCATTTAAGAAACTAAAATCCGGAAGATTATGCTGTTGAGCAATCCTTTTGTACATTTCCAAAATCTTCTGATTATCTTCTTGCTTTTTTTCTCGTTCTTCCATGATTACTAACATTTTTCATCTCTTTAAAACCTTTCTATTAAAAATAAACCAATAATTATGACTTTTCAAGGCACCTTATATCTAAATTAATATCACTTCCGATTATATTAAAATTACTATGATTGGTTTCAATATTATGCTTAACACAGGCAACCCTATGCTCAAGTTCTTCGCCGCAATTCAAACATTTAAAATCAATCATTTTTGACATTTTAATACCTTGTTTTAGTTTTAGATTATTATTTATTTTATTTGTTTTTTATTTAAATTCAGCCATATTTAAATTATTGGTTTAAAACAAAGCCTGCGGGGAGATTTGAACTCCCGACCTCGGCATTTTTGGATTCATTCTTAGTTTAGTTTCTTAAGGGAAACATCCTAAGAAAAACCGTTAGGTTTCTTTTATACCAATGCCGCGCTCTCACCAGCTGAGCTACACAGGCGTTATAATTTAAATTGACCAGTATAATTTAGAAAAGAAAAAGAGCCTATATAAAACTAATGATGATACAAACCAATGAACTTAAATTTAACTAAACATACTCAATATCTGCTGTTTTAGAACTTTTAGAATTAACATCAGAATCTTCTACAGCACTTCCTGAAAGCGAAGGAGCCCAATCTAAATTAATAACATTTCCTGTTACAACCCTAACATTACTAAAAGCTAAGCCCAACCAAGAACCATAGGCCCTAACAGCCTGATAAACCCCTGTAGCTGTCTTAACATCTAATTCATGACCTCTTATAACAGAACTAAATGTAGTATAAGCAAAAAACAATAAAAGAATAAGACCTATAGCAAAGATTTTATGCTTTATATGTCTAAAGTGAATAAGTTTAGCAACAACAAAAATTGCTAAAATAACAACCCCGATTATTAACCAATTTACCATCTTTTATTCATTCATAAGGAAAAAGGATTATTTAAAGATTGCGGATAATTGAAAAGTTTAAAAACAGTTAACTAAAAGTATTTTTTCGTTTAAATTTAATAACAATTAAAAATATAATTATTACTACAAGGCCCAAAATTAATAATGAAACGATTACAAGAAAAAACCTGTTATTAAGTATTCCTGCTGAACTTTCCACACAATCCTGCGGACAATTTTGCACATTTTCTGCCCCATCACATTGACTATTAGTATTACAAACAGAAGCAGAAATTATCTCTGCCTGTTTTTCTATAACTGCAAACTGTTCTTTTATTGTTACGGGTTTATATCCCTCTTTATTTGCCATAATTTCTAATTCATATGTACCTATTTGCTCGGCTTTGATTGAAATAGGCAAATTAACTCGTTCAGAGGTTTTATCCGGATAAATTAGAGTTGCTTGAATATTTAAGTCTTGAACCGATGAAGTGTAGTTTAAATTAATATTCTCGTTTTTTATAAAAACTTTTTTGCTAAAGTCTAAAGAGAAATCCAAAACCAATTTTGTGATTATCTGAAAATCATTATATAACTCCTTATGCTCTGGAGAAAAAATTATAATTCCTGATTTACAAGAACCTGTTTCAAAATCTTCATTTAAAATCCCAACACTATATTTTTCTGAAAAAGGAACATTGGGTGCTAAATGGATTGTTTTTTTCACAGCAAGCGCGTTTGGGTTATCAGAACAAAAAATATAGGGTGTAAAGACTACATCTTGTTCGGTTTCAGAGAGAATTTGATAATTAAAGAAAATTTCTTCACCAAAAGAAAAATTATTTTGTGTATAAATAGCTACATTAATATTTGCTGAAACAAGGGGAAATAGGACTAAAACCAATAAGACGAAAAATTGAATTTTATTTATTCCCATCAGTATTTCAACTCCTCTGTTATTTTATTTGAAACGTGAGATTTAAAAGTTGGATCCCCAATTAGTCCAGTCATATATGCTCCGGTATTAGCCTCAAAGCTTTTAGAATAAGCTTGTCCAATAGTAAGATTATTTAAATAAATTTCTTGAAGAGCATTGTGGTATGTATAGGTTCCACTCCATGCAATAGAAACAGCCCCCAAATTACCTAAAGATCCTTTTCTAATAAGATTAGTACAAAAAGCGGTTGAATCTTCGATAGAACAGGTAGAACAAGACATTGAGAATGTAATGCTGTTATCAATTAAAGGTATTTGAGCAGATCCTATTCCTGCATAACTATTACTTCCATGATGTGCCAAATAAAATGCATCTTTTTCTTGCATTAGACTTTGCCAAACAGCAAGTTTATTTTCACCCGTATATTCCTTACAAGACTCCGAATAATTTTCCCTAACCGCACATTCTGTCCCGTATCCAGCACCTCTAAATATATTTGTCCAATTATGAACCGAAATTCCATCTCCCCTAACCGCACCATTATGATCATCTATACCATTTCCTGCTAAAAAAGAAACATTATTTGTAGGACCAATCGTATCATAAAAGAGATCTCTTCCTATATAACTTGAAACATCCGAAATAGTAATTCCTTCAATTCTACCAACGGCCATATCGGGAAGATAATTCTCGTCAAAGTCTGCATAAACTCCTGCATCTAATGAAAGTTTATTATCACAATCTCCCGTAAGCCCCATCTCTTTCCTAAAGGGAATTGCTTTTTCGCTCCCGAAAATTGTTAAAAACCCATTAATAAAATTATCAGAATTAGAAACATCCTTAATATAATAAAATGTATTATTATAAACGAAGGGAGCCTTAAAAACCCCTGAAGCATAATTGCTGACTTGCCCACTGCTTCTATTGTAGGATTTTAATTCTGTGGGTAGACACTGCCCCCCATAGCCACCATTATCAAAGTTGCAATTATTATCCTCCCTACAAATAAGACTATTATCTCTTTGACATACCTTCTCTGAGTTACTTGGATAAAAGAAGATTAGGTCTCCAGAAACCGAGGGATAAGGATAGGACTCAATATCCGAATAAAGAAGATTATTTTCCTTAGAAGAAAGATCAAAAGAATATAAACTATGAGTATACTTTTCAGAGACATCACTAAAGCCAAAAGCTAAATAATAAAAGACATCTTCATCCATAAAAACAGGAATACTTATAGAATTCAAGATATTTACTTTAGAATTATCTGTGAAGTTATAAAAAATAAGCCCTGATTTTATAATATAATAAACCCCTTGATCAGAAACCTTTGAAAAAGAGATATAATTTTCAGACTCTTCAAAAATCTTTGTTTTGAGCTTATTAGACCTATTCATTAAGAAAAATGAGAGATCTTTTTTACATTCAGACCATTGACAAAAGCTTCCTGGACAATCTTCATTTATACTACAAGCTTCTCCTGTTCCATAACAGGCATTTAGACCATTACAATTTTCATTATTAGAACAGATTATTTCAGTTCCGCTACAAACCCCTTCGGAATTATAACTTGCAAAAGCATAATTGTCCTTATCCATAGAAATTCCATTATATACACACTGAGATCCCTCGGAGGTTAATTGTTGTGTAATCTTATTATTAGGGTTATAACTCATCAAAGAGCAGGAGTCTGCACCAGATAATGAATAAAAAACTTCTCCATTGAGCACCTCATAATTATGCAACCAGAGGTTATATTGTGAAGTAGATAAATATTCTGACTCTTTAGAAGAAAGATCATAAGAAAGAATTCTACCAGAGTAGTGCAAATAAATTAAGGAATCTTCTTTTTTCAATTTGTTAGGACTAGAAAAAAAGAAATATAAACTATTCAGCCCATCAGTTAAAAAACTATTCTGGCTAAAACTTGGAAGAGATTCTATCTCCCGCGATTTTCCAATAAGACCAGGTAACAACCTAGTCATTTCATTCTTTATAAATTTATCAATATTATCAAAATCATTCTCAGTAATACTAAGAATAACTTCATGTTTCGCACTAGCTAAAATAGGAGAAGCCAAACTTGTTTTCCCATAGATTTCAAAAATAGAACCTGATGACTTTTTAGGCTGAAATTTTTCAGAAACCTTTATGTTCAAATCTTCTGAATTTACTAGAATAATCTTATCTGTTTGCGTTTCATTAACATATTTTTGTTGTAATTCTTCTAAGGTATATTCTTGATTACAATTTCTATTGACATTACCTACACAGATAATCTTTCTGCCTTCAAAACTTCCTAAGACATCAAGATCTGAATTTTTTATTATCAGAGGTGCATTTATTAAAGAAGCGTAAGTTGAAGCCATTAAAGCCAACTCATAATTGTCTTCAACATAAACTACTTCAGAATAATTTTGCCAGTAACTAATATAGTCTGAGAAGGAGACTCTTTGTAGTTGACTAGAAGATAATCCGGCTCCCAACTCTGGAGCCGTAATTAACAGATTGTCTAATTCTTGAGACGTATTTCCGATAATAGTAACTCTGTCTGGAGAATATTGCTGCATAAAATAGATAGAGGAGTCAATATCAAAAGATTTGTCCGAACTTTCTGGAAAAACAAACTCAAAAGAAATATTCCTAGACTGACCCTTGGCAGGAAGCCTTCCAGAAATTAAAACGAAACTCTCCGAGGTTAAAATTAAAAAAGGATTAAACTTCGATATTTCAAAACCAAAGTCACTGGGAGGATAATTAATTAAACCCGTAATCTGGACGATTAAACGTATAGACTCTCCTTCTTTGACTGAAGCCTTATCTAAAAAATAATCAAATTGAAACCAAGGATTCTCAGGTTTATCAAAACTTACCTTAAACTCAGAAGAAAGAACTTTAATTTCAGTCGGCTCTGACTCATCATGCCAAATCAAAGTAGGATAGACACAAACATTTTCTGGAGTTCCATAACCTCTCTGACATTGAGAATCGTCTCCTTCTTGTTGTGTCCAAGTTGTAACAGGAACAAGAGAAAGAACATCTCTCCAATTCTTATCCGAGATTAAGAATACTTCTTTCTGCGAATATTTTGACATTAATTTAGTATTATTACTAACCTGATGAAAAGAGGTTTGATTAAATATATCAAGTAAAGTAGTATAAAAAGACTCATTTATTGGAAAATTCAACTCTTTGAAATCCGCTCTAAAATCCTTGTTAAAAGCAAACCCTAATGCCGCAATAATATATGTTGACTGCTCTTCTGGCGAAACACCATCATTTTGAAAACTAAATTTCTTTGAAATATTATCTTCAAAAACTTTTGTAAAAGTCTTATAATTACCCCATCCATAATTCTCGCCATATTGAATCATCTTCCAATCGAGTGCCTGACTAGTTAAAATATCGCTAATGTTAAATTTTTTACCGCTAAGAACATAAAGAGCATACCTATCATTTTGATAATTTCTCCCATTAGAAAAATCAAAATTTAAACTATCCCTTGTTTGTTGAGAAATGTTAAATCGGGTAGCATTATCCAAAATAAAATGATAACTATAAAATGCACTTAAAACAGCCAAACTTTCCTGTAAAAATGGATGGGGAGTAGCAAGTTGATAATAAAATTGACTAGTGCCCCCGAAGAAATTATGACCTTGCTCATGAGCCATAACTTCCCATCGATAATTACCATTATTCAAGCTTGGAAAAGCAGAATCACCCAACTTAATTCCATAAGGAGTAGTCATACCATAAACGTCTGATTGATATTCTATTTTTGTAAAATTATAGGGTTTTATTCCATTATGCATATCTTTTAAAGCTAAATATTGTGCATCGGTTACCTTTACGACCTGTTCTTTAGAAATATTCGATTCAGAAAAAAATCTTTCAGGGAAATTATAAAACCCGCTATAAGCCCCCCTTATATTCTCTACTTCTTGTCCTTCACCAAGCATAAACCCGCAATTAGCTTTAACCTTAATTCTTATTCCCTTTCCAGTTAAACTATCTCTAGTCTCAAAATCCAACTTAGTATTCAAACCAATACCAATCCAGTCTTGTTTGTTTGCATCCCAATAACTAGCATCAATTATACTGCAATTACCTTTAATTTCTTCTAAGCTCTTTCCATACATTTCATCATTTATAGCAATAAGATTATCTCCAGAATAAAAAGCATAATAACCACCCAATCTACTCTTATTTACAAAAGAAGGTGAAACTCTATAGACTATTTTTCCAGGTTTAGCAGAAAAAACCCAAAAAGCATTACTATACAATAAAAGAGGATCAATTTTACCAGCCTTATAATCTGGCCTTATTTCCACATTATTTCTTGTCTTTGCATCATAATAATAAGACTTCCATATAGCATCATAATTCAATTTACTAGTTGTGTGAAGATTATCTGAAAAACTTATTCCTGCAATTAAATTCCAATTATCTGTTAATTCTTGCTCGACATAATAAACCCCTTTTTCTTGGAAAACCTTTGACTGAATACAACTTAAGGAAAAGAAAGAAGCAAAAAGAACAATAAAAATAAAAATTGTAATTTTTTTAAGCTTCATTTTAAAATATAAAATCTGAATTAGTTAACTAGGCATAGCTGGAGGGCTTGAACTACTACTTGAACCGCCACCTCCGGAAGATGGAGAAGATGTAGCAGGTGTTTCTCCAAGATAGTCATATACACATTGATTATATTCTTCTAAATCAAACAAATTAGAAAGTTTACAGATTACTCTAACAAAAGTAGCCCTGAAAGCATTAGCCTCATTTAATAAGTTCTTTATTTCAATACACTCCCCATAAGAACAAATATTACTTTCACATTCATAATTATTCTGGCACTTTGCCCAATCCTGTCCAGCTGAAACGGATTTTTGTTGTTTTACCCAACCATCTATATCACAATAAGCATTAAAGTTGTATTCATTAACAAACTCAAGATAACTCTTAGAATTATCTTCATTATACACTATCTTATTTAACCTTAATTCTTGCTCGTCATGACTAACAACATTTCCAGAAGAGTCATAGAAAGTTATATCAAAATAATGGTATCCTGGATAAATTATCAAAGATTCTCCTTTTTTACCATTATATTCGTTTCCATCAATAATAAAAGAGAAACGAGAAGCCTGCCCCCGAGTTATATTATAAATGTCAATATTACCCAAAACCTCAACTATAGCAGTATTATCTGAGTTAATCTTGAATTCAACAGGAACATTAAGTTCATCAATAACATACTTAAAAACTTCTCCTTGCGAGAGTTTATCATAAGAACCACTTGTTTGACTAAACCTAAATCCATAAGGAATACATTTGTTATCCCAAGTATTTCCAAACCATTTTGGTACAGTACAACCCGCACAAATACCTGGACTACAGCTCAATTGATTTTCCTTAACTACTTCTTGATTACCTACCCAAGATATGCACTTCTGGGTTTGGTATCCATGTGGAGGACAAATAACGGGTTCAATTTTACAACTATAAGAATAAGGAATTTTTCCAGAAACTATCTCCGAGGAACATCTAATCAAATTTTCTTGCAAAACACCACCTAAAATAGGGTTAATTTCAAAACTAGAATAAACCGATTTAAACTCATTGTTTTTAAGATCTTCTAAAAAAGATTGCAAGTTTGCATCAAATAATTGAGATTGTTCTTCCAAAGAAAGGCTATTCTTTCTAGAAGCAATAAACGCTCTAATAAGAACATTATTATTTACCCACATTATGTCATAGTATTGTCCATCTTCTAAATTAAGAGGATCATAATTACAAACATATACCCAATTTCCAGCAACCATTCTTTCAACACAAAAATTATAGCCAGATATTTCTGCAAGAATATTAGAAGCATTAAAATTTGGATTATCAAAAATCATTGTTGAAAGATGTTGATAATAATGCATATTTTCTTGATTGGCATTCCAACCAGCAGTATACTCTTTATATTCTTGACCATTCCAAGAACCCACATAAGTATCATTTTGCGTTAATTCAAAATAAATACCTGAATTATCAAAACTAGTAGGGTATTTAGTATAATCTATTAATTCTGGACATACTTGCGGAGATCCACAATAAGAAACAATAACATATTCCATATCTTTATAATCAAAATTAAAGGTAGTAGAATTAACCAGGATATATTCTCCACTATCTATATAAACATAATCAAAAGTACCCGGAGAATTAATGCTTAAAAAAGCCTCACTATTGGCATAATCTATAGATGCAAACTTAATTTCAAGGTTTCCAAGATACATCACTTCTCCAACAGCCTTACTATTTGAAAGAGTTATCCACTGTCCGTTATCATATGCTTGAATACTTGCTTTTGGAACTTTGTTTTCCATTTTAAAACCCATTACTCTAATCTGATAATTTTCCTCACAAGAAGCAGAAGGAGCTACACAAGCACCATCAACACATCCATTAGGACAAGATTTAAAAAAAGGATACGTATAAACAACGGCCCTACCAAGCATAGAACCACAATTCAAAGAATCAGTACATTGTTTGCAATATGCTTCATCAACAGAACAATTTAAGCCCTCACAAGAATCAACCCAATAGCCCCCACTCCCGCCAATTGTCATTATGCACCTATCTGTATGATTTACCATTTGACTACTGATTAATGGCCCGTAGGTATTTCCATTTATATAAATCTCATCCCCGCCATCACTATCTGTACAAACTGTTGCATTAGTTTGAGGAGGAACAAGATTATACAAACTCAAAACCTCATCAGCACTTAGGGCCCGATTATATACTCGAACCTCATCAATATAACCTTTGAAATAATTTTTACTATCCTTATAAATATCATAACCAATACCATATGCACTTGCACTAGGTCTTGCATAACCATTAGTACTCCCGTTAGATTCTAAAACTCCATTGACATATAATTTCATACCCTTAGAGTTATCTGCAAAATCATATGTTCCAACAACATGATACCAGGTATCTTGAACTAAAGGGGACGTAGAAGAAATTGATTTAAATCCAGAATAGGGATACATAAAAAAGTCTATTTTAGAAGAATCCCCGTTTATATCGATTCCTTTAGTATAACCATCGCTAAAGATAACATGCGCTCGAGAATTAACAAAACCAGTTGGTTTTACCCAAGCACTGATTGTAAATGCAGGCATAGCATTAGTAATACCTGAAGGATCACCAAGATTAACATAATCATTAACTCCATCAAGACTAACAGCATCCCCCAATTTTCCAGAGGTAGAGAACACAGGACCATTCATTAAAACCCCATTATTTCCATTTCCAGAAGCATCATTTGCATTTCCATCAAAACTCCAATATCCAATTAATCCACTTCCACTTCCATCAATTGCTTTTCCAGTAACTTTATTAAAAACATCAGTAAACCAATTTGCAGAAACAAAACTTAAAAGAAGTATCGTCGATAAAATAACTACAAGAGCCAACACCTTTCCTTTTTTCATAAATAAACTATAAACCCAGAGTATATAAATATTTCTGCATTTTGCAGTACTTTAAAATTAAACATAGTTAATAAAAAAAAACGGTTTTAAAACCAAATTTATTAAAATCTTATTAATGTAACCTGACTTGTTTTTCATTACAATTATTTATTAGCGAAACAAATTAAAAAAAGTTAATTAAAACTTATCTAACTTAAATTAATTGACCATTAATTCTAACCTAAAGTGAAAAACTAATTAAATTTCAAATTACCAAAACCAACCCTAGCAAAACAAAACCCTAAACAACATCAGTCTCTAAAACCCTCAAGTCCGGCGATAAAAGAAAAACATGATCTTCAACAGCCCTAACACTCCTATAAATTCTCTGCAATAACTCTCTATGTGCCTTATCTTTATAAAAATCCCAGAAGAAAGTTGGCTTGTTCTTTTTTAAAATTCTCCAAAACAATCCCTGCGTGTTTGGATAAGGAAATTTAGTAATCACAACACTATTGCAAGTTTCAAAAGGAAAATCAATACCACGATTACATCGAGTTGTAAATAAAACATCTGATTTGCCTGATTTAAATTCCATAACAATCCTTCCTTCTTTATCTTGATTTTGGGTTTCAATTAAATTCTGTCTTGAAACCAAATCTCTAAGCCCATATTTCTCAATTTCCTCGGCATCAGGCATATCTTGAAAAGCATTAACATGAACCACAACAGGTTTTTTAGCAACAGCAACACATTTATTTAAAGCAACTAAATATTGTTCTCTATTTACTCTGCCTGTTTTAAAACCATCATAACTAAAATCCCTTTCAAAGTTAGTTCTTTGCTTAGTTATTGTACCCTGATTCATTATTTCTGCATCAATTATTTTAAAATCTTTCAAACCAAAGATTTCCTTTAAAACAATTTCATCGTGTATTGTTCCAGACATAAAAACAAATGCTTTATTCTTCTCAATAATTGCACCAAGCATTTTCTCTAAATTAACAGTAACTAATTTAACATAAGTATTTCCAACCTTGTCTCGTGTAAAAGAAACATAAACATCTTCAAGTATAGAATGAAAATCTCTAGCTACTTGAAAACAATGCTCCATATAACCCTCATCATCCCTATTATCATAAAATAGATCATTATTCATTATAGACTTAAGCAATTCACCAACATGCGTGTCCTTTATTTCCATTATGTCCTGGTTTTCTAAATGTTTTTTTGCTTCTACTTGAATTCCATTTATATCATCAATAAAACCATTAATAACATCTTTTTCTTTTTCATCATTACTATCCAAAAGCACAAGCTCGTTTCTTAGTTTATCAAGATTCATAGAACCCTCTGTTGAAAAACTATCTAAAAATTCATCACACTCATCAATTATTTCAACATCTGTTGCAGGTTTTCTTCCAAGCGCTGTTTCAAGTAAATAATGGTCTGAATTAAAGATAATAACATCTGAATCAATATAAGAATTAAACTGTTGATAATAAGGACAACCTTCTTTCCTAACATAAAGTATTTGCTCGCCTACAATTGAATGATACTTCTTTTTTTCTCCAGAAAGCTTTATTTTAGAGTCTTCTCTTAATATAGGACTCCAATAAGGGCAAGCAGGTGCAACCGCAAGCCTTCTAAGTAGTTTAATATCGAGTTCTTTATTATTTTTAGCTTCTGGATTTTCTTTATAATATTTCTTTAAGGTATTAATGTTTTTTTGTTTTATTTCAATCTTACAAGGCAAAACAAAATTATCACAACTTTCATCTTTTTCTATTTGACTAGACCTATTTTTCCTCATACTTTCAAAGATATTAAACAAATTTGCATCTTTTTCATGCATTCTAGTAAGTAAAATATCTTTTTTATTTTCCTGAAGATAAGTACATTTATGATTAGCCCTACCTGTAATCATACTTATCTTAAGCTTCTGATTATTAGACTTAAGAACGAATTTTTCTTGCATGTAGTCCTTTTCATATTGTCTCTGTAAATTCTTAATAGGCACAACAATACTTGCCCTTCCAAGTTCTCTAGCAATATTAAGGGCAATAGCAGAGTTATGTACAATAATACCATCCGCAATAAAATTATGGTAGTCTTGCACTTCCAAATCATAAGTTTCTTCTTCTCCAATAAAGACAGTAGAATCGATCTTATCCCAAAAAATATCTTCTTCACAAATAAAAGATAAAGAAGCATCATGAATATTCTCATTTATTTTTCGTATATGCTCTCTTAAAAAATCAATTTTTTGCTCCCTAAATAACAATGAACATTTTGCTAAACCCAAAGAAAGCATTTTTTTAAAACCTATTTTGCCTTCAAAATTTTTAATATCTTTATAATTTAAAAAACGGTTTAGCTGATTATAACTAAAACCCTTATCTTTTAAATATTCCCGAATTACCCTGGGAACTTTATCAATATTTGAAAATTTATGATCTTTCAAGCCACCAATTATTGATTCTGCAAATCTTTGTTTTCTACCTACAAATCCAATATTTTCTATGAACTTTTTAATTTGTCTTTGACTAGAGATATGAATATTCCAAGAATAATCTTTCTTGTCTCTAAATTTTTTAGAAGTAATAGTATGTTGTATTCCAAAACGCATTAAAAGTAAAGAGACGTCTTGTATTAGTTTCTTAGAAATAGAGCAGTATTCAATGATTATCATTTTATTTCTATTATGACTTTTTTTAGCATAAATAGTACCATCCCCTGAAAAAAGAGTTCTTAAAAATAAAGCAACATCTACATCACTTAAATTAAATATAATTGGGGGAACAAATTTATCCCCTGATTTCCCCCCATCCAAACCAAACTCCCTAACTAAAAGTCTAAGTTTATTAGTAGTCCCAAATCTAGTATCCCTATTATTAAAGACCATAGTGACTTCACAAGGAGAAGAACTCCTCAACTGCCCTTCCGGAAATAATTTTGTTAATGCATCCTCATAATCTAATCTTACTTCCAAATCTGTAAAAGGATTTTGATAATATTTAGGCGAGCCATTTTTATCGCCCAACTTACCTTCTGCAATTAAATGAGCTAATATTTTTATAATATTCTTATCTAAATTTTCAAATTTTTGCAAATTTAAGAAATTAGGCAAACAAATATAAGAGGTGGGCTTTAATTCGCTTAAGGGCAACCACTCCAAACCCTTTCGAGTAATAGTTAAAAAGGGATGATTTGCAGATACCTTAATTTGCCTACCTGTTCGGGTCCTTAGTAAATATAGCTTTTTTCTTCCGGAGTTGATTACATTATTAAAAGAAGATTCAACTAAATTACCCTTGTAATTAAGAGAAATTACTTTTCCCTGTTTCCCAACTAATTCTGAAATAGGAAAATAACTAAAACCCGTATTCTTTTGGGGTTTACAAAATACCCTTGTATCTTTTGATAAACATTTTCCACTCCCACACACACCATGAACAAAAATAACCTTACGACCTTTTTTTATTTCAGCCACGACTTCATTAACAATATCTTCCTGAGACTTTCCATTACTAAATTTCTTAGGTACGAGCTCTTTAATAACCCCTTTTTTATCTTCAAACAGACTCCACATAATCAAAACAAAACAACAGCGCTTTTAAGGTTTATTGTGATTATTCTTTTTATTATAAACTATAAACATTTATAAAATCCAAAAGACTAATAAAAACATGCAAGAATTCAAGTTAATTCCTGGAAGAAAATGGGAACCTGCTTTTAAAACAAGAGAGGAAGAAGAAAGATTTAGAGCAGAATTTGCTGCAGCAGTTAAACCAGAGTTAGACAGATTAGCAGAAGCAAGAAGAAAATCTGAAGAGGCTGCAATGCACCATTATGTTTATTAAACATATAAAAATAATAAAATGAATAAAAAAAAGAATATCAAGAACATGAATAAAAAAGGGTTTTTCGGAAAGATATTTGGAATAATTGGGTTAATAATTATTTTAGCAATTATTTTTATTGGCTTCACAGTTTATCAAGTTTATTCATTAGTAAAAACAGTAACACATGAAGTTCCAGCCATTCAAGAAAGCGTAAATGGATTAATAGTAGGCGATTGTGAAAAGTTTGATGAAATTCAAGCGAGTATTGCTTCAATAAAAAAAGAAGTTCATTCTGCTTGTAAAAATCCATTAATAAGCTATGCAGCTAAAAAGATAGATAAATTGCCTGCAAATTGCCAAACAATAAATACATTTGAAACCAATCTTTCTTCTAATCTTGAACAAGTGAGAATCTCCTGTGGATATAGGCTAATCTTAAACAACTCAACAATTAATCAAACATTGATTAACGAAGCTTTAGCAAATCAGACCCTAGTTAATGAAGCAATGCAAAACCCAAATCTTATCAATATACAATAAATGCATAAACAGTATACTATTACTATACCCGCCAAGAATAACCAATAATTAGATTTTTATAATCTCTTTCTTTAATTAACTCATGAAAACCCAAACCAGAATGAGTATAGGAAATCTAAAATTAAAAAACAGAATTTTTCTTGCTCCAATGCATCAAGTCAATGATATTGCTTTTCGTTTACTTTGCAAAAAACAAGGAGCAGGTTTAACCTATACTGGTTTAATTAATCCACAAACCCGAGCGCCTTTAAATCTTGAGGACAAACCAGCAATTCAATTTGCTTGCAATAGTACAAAAGAAATACCTGAATTTATTAAAAAATACGATAAAGGTGTAAGTTTATATGATTTTAATCTAGGCTGTCCAAGTCCGCACGCAAAACAAAGTAAAATCGGCTATTTTATGATAAACAATACAAAAGCAATAGAGGATATATTAAAAACAATTAGTAAAAACACTAACAAACCATTAACTCTAAAAATAAGAAAAATGCCAATTCAACAAACAAAAACAGTCCTAAAAATAGCAGAAAAATATTGTGATGCTATTGCAATTCATCCAAGAACGCAAGCCCAAGGTTATTCTGGTGAACCAGATATTGAATTTGCGAGACAAGTAAAAAAACTAACAAAATTGCCAATAATTTATTCAGGAAACATAAAGACAAAAGCTCAAGCGCAACAAGCACTTAAAGAATTTGATTTTATTATGATTGGACGAGCTAGTTTAGGCAATCCAAGTATCTTTTCAGAGATAATTAAAAGAACTAATAAAAAGAATGAAGATGATAACAAACCAAGAAAAAAAATTACTTTCCAGGATTATCTAAAACTTGCAAAGAAATACAAATTAAGTTTCTCACAAATAAAATTCCAAGCACTAAACTTTACAAGAGATTTTCCTGGCTCTGGAAAAGTACGTCGTAAACTCTCGCTTGTAAAAACAGAAAAAGAACTTCTAGAAGTTTTATCTAAAGAGAATTAATAAAACTTGGAAAATCATTAAATGAAGTAATCTCATTTCTATTAAAAAATTCATTAGATTGTTTCATACTTTCCTTTCCTAAAAACAAAGCAATAACCTTTTTTTGTGAATCAAGAGATTTAGAAGCATTGACAACAGCCCTAGCAATTTCATCAACATCAGTCATACTTTGAGCAGTTAAAATTATTAAAACCCAGTCATATTCTAGTTTCTCCTTAAGAGCACCAGCATAATCTGTAGATTTTGCTGTTCCAAGCAAATCTTTATTTTGAATGATTTTAAAACCTCTAGAAGAAAGATAATCTGAAGCCAATGCACCAGCTCCACCAGCATTACTAATAATAGAAACCCTTTTACCAAGTTTTACCTTTTTAATAAAACTTTTATTTTTTAACTCAAGAGCTTCTTCAAGAGTATCACAAAAAATAACACCTGATTGCTTAAAAATACCCTTATAAATTTCATAATCAGAAGCTAAACTTGCAGTATGACTAAAACTCGCTCTTGCTCCTTCTTTGCTTAAACCTGTTTTTATTGCATAAACTTTTTTTCCACTAGCAACAGCTTTCTTACATACTTCAATAAATTTTTTCCCATCCTTTAATTTTTCGATATAAAGAACAATTTTTTTAGTTTCAGAATCTTTAGAAAAGTATTCAATAAAATCATTAAACTCTAAATCAGCCATATTTCCCAGCCCAATAAATCCAGAAAATCCAAAATCCATATTTGAAAGATAACTCCACAAAGCACCGCTCTGACTAATAAATGTGACATTGCCTTTCTTAGGAGTAATATCTGCAAATGTTAAATCCAAGTTAATTTTTGGATTAAATACACCAAAACAATTAGGTCCAAGAACCCTCATATCATATTTTCTAGCAAGATTCATTAATTCAAGTTCAGCATTTTTATCGCCCACCTCAGAAAATCCAGCACTAATTAAAATAACATTCTTAATTCCTTTTTTTCCACAATCCCTTAAGCTTGAAATAACAAACTCCCTAGGTATAGCTATAACCGCAAGATCTATTTTAGATTTAATCTCTGAAACAGCATTATAACACTTTTGTCCAAATAATTCTAAATGACTTGGATTAACTGGAAAAATTTTACACTTACTCTTGAGAGCTTTTTGCATTAAGACTCTTCCAACCTTATCAACATGGTCCGAAGCCCCAATAATAGCAATTGTTCTAGGATTTAAGAAATTTGAAACACCCTTCATGAATGAAACTATAAAATAAACTATATAAATCCTACTTTCAATAGAATACTATGAAACAGCTAAATGAAAAAGAGGCAGAAAACTTTCTTGAAAAAAATAAGTTTAAAGTAGTAAAAAGACAAGTAATAAAAGAGCAAGAACAATTAAAACGTATTAAAATAAAATTCCCGATTGTTATGAAGGCTTCTGGAAAAAACATTAATCATAAAAGAAGTATGGGTGGAGTTATATTAAATGTAAAAACAAAAGAACAGGCAGAAAAAGCATTTCATCAATTAAAAAAAATAAAAGGATGTCAAGAAATAATGATTCAACCCCAATTGTCCGGAGAAGAATTAATCTTGGGTTTAAAACAGACTCCTGAATTTGGTTTAGTAATTTTACTTGGAAAAGGCGGAAGCAATGTAGAAAAAGAAAAAGATGTTTCTTTTAGGGCTACACCAATTGATAAAAAAGAAGTTCAAATTATGTTTAAAGAACTGAGAGCCCATAAGTTTCTAAAAAATAAAATAAATGAAAAGCTATTAATCAACAATCTACTCAAATTTTCAAAACTTGCAAAAAAGTACAAAACAAAAATCCAAGAGCTGGATATTAATCCTTTAATAATAAATCAAAAAAATGCAACAATAGTTGACGCCAGAATAATCCTTAACTAATATAACCCCCTAATCAGAAAATAAGGGGTTCTACTCTTCTCGCATCTGAAAGAGTTATAGGTTTAGAATCAAAAGCCCTATGCTTATAGAGAGCAATACCAGTTGTAGGAACCTCATGACATCCAGAAACTTTTGTTCTCTCTAAAAGTCTATTAAAATCTATAAGAACTGTAGGTTCATAATTCATTTCTAATCTTGCCATAAAATAGAATTAACTAAAGCATTAATAAATCTTTAGTCTAAATCCAAATCTTCAGCCAATTTATCTGCTGCAATAATTTCTGGAACAACAACTACCTTTGCACCCACCTTCTTAAGCTTAGAAACTAAAGAAGGTTTATCACATCTTGCATAAACATCAATTTTCGGATTAAGTTCCTTAGAAGTTAGTGTTAACAAAACATTAGTTTCAACTTTAGGAAGAGTTAGAATAATCTTTTTAGCTTCCAATATCCCTGCATCTTTTAGAACTTCCTCATTTGAGGCATCTCCCAAAACAGCCAGATAATCTTTCCTTTTCAGAGACCGAATAGTACTTTCATCATTGTCAATTATCAAGAATTTTTCTTTTTTTCTAGAAAGAACATTAGCAATTTCTCCACCAATTCTTCCACCACCCGCAATAATAATATGATCTTTCATGCTCTTTATCTTTAAAGAGTAGAACTTAGTTTTTAAATATTTGCCAAGATTACCCTCTAAAACCATATCTGCGACACTCCATAATACCCACCAGATTAAGAAAACACCAACAATAGCCAAGAATACTTCCAATAATCTTTCAGAAACACCACTGTTATCATGAAACATAAAGGCTAATGTCTCTATTGTTCTCATCAAAGATTCTTTAAAGGTTGGTTCTCCCAGTAGTTTAAAACCAATCACTCCAATAATTAGCAAGAAAACTATTACAAAAAAGAAAATCTTAATTTTTCTAGGAAACTCCTCTACTGTTGTTGAACCACCTCTTGACATGTTAATCAATAATATTGAGGATTAAAGGTTTATAAGATTATCTAAGTCCACCTTGTTTTTTTAAATAAAAAAAGATTTTTGAACTCATAAATGGTTTTCCATTAACCAAATTATATCTATAGGGCAAATCCACACTTTCAAATTCATTAATTTGAATTGAAACATTATCTTTAAACTCAAGTTCACTAAACTTTTTACCAAGTTCTATTTGTTTAACAGTAAAAACAGCATTATCTGTACTCATCTGCTCCTTACCAATATTTCTAACAACAGGATTTTTAATGAATTGCGTAAGTTCTTTTTTTGTTCTTTTTTTAGGAGGATAATCTCCAAGTATTCCACCAAAAATCAGATAATTAAAATTTAAAGTTTCTTCAGGAGCTAGGGTTTCTGAAGCTTCAGGGTCAAGCACGCAAGCTCCGTCAAGCTCAAGCTCCGCAACACTTTCATTAAAAACTTTTCCAAGCTTTTCAAGCTTTTTAATATCTTTTTTACTTTTTACAGGTTTAAGATTTGTAAACCACAAATTATCTTTGCCAACTATTTCAGAAATATGTTCATATTCAATTAAACACCATTCCCATAGTTTGGGCTCTAGATGTTCTATAATATAGATTGGTTTCTTTTCCATGATTACAAAGGTGAGACCAGGGCGCCGCGAGCCCTAGTCTCTATCATCTTTGCCTTCCCCTATCCGAAGATAGAGTAAGAGATGACTATGATTTAGTATAGAAATCAGAGCTTCAATAGGTTTTTAAGGTTTATCGATTATAAGAAATTATGAAAAATGAGTTTTTTGATGAACTAAAAAGGAAAATACAGCCTTATTTTAAAAATAGTGGAAGTCATGCTTTTGATCACACTGAAAGAGTACTTAATTTAGCATTAAAAATTGCAAGAAATAAGGACTTAGATATTGATGTTATAAAAGCATCCTGCCTCATGCATGATATTGCTAGACTAAGAGAAGATAATAACGAAATCGAATGCCATGCTGAACAAGGAGCTAAAATGGCTAAAAAAATATTAGAAGAAGTGAAATTTCCAGAAGAAAAAATCCAAAAAGTAATTTATGCAATTAAAGTTCATCGCCATAGTAGTAAAATAAAAGCAGAAACAAAAGAAGCAGAAATTCTCCAAGATGCAGACAGACTAGATGCACTTGGTGCAATTACAATTGGTAGAATGTTCTCCACTGGTGGAGAGCTTAACAGACCATTATATAACCCAAGTACTCCTCTTGATGGCAAAGACCATCGCAAATCAGTTATTCATGGATTTTATTATAAAATTTTAAAAATAACTCCTGACAGCTTTAACACAAAAGAAGCAAAGGAAATAGCCAAAGAAAGATACAAATTTGTTGAACAGTTTATAGAAAGATTTCTAAAAGAGTGGAAAGGCGAGTTATAATCCCTACAAGAATTTTGAGTTATGCTCCGACTACAATCCTAAAATTCATTATTTCCTGAATCTTTCAAATAAAATAATTGTTAATACAACAAAGAAAATAAATGTTATTATATAAAATATAAAATTTGTTTCGGGCTCAGGAAAAAAGAATAAGCTAATCAGCCCAATAATTAAAGATATAATCCAGATATTTTTCATGATTTACCTAATTGGTGTAATTATTTAAATTAATGCTCCCGCCGGGA
>Ga0268280_1000870_pt1 | contig 22379 bp, 22 predicted proteins | sample saktaG_9_FD_190139 | JGI IMG/M metagenome (GOLD analysis project Ga0268280, IMG submission 190139) | Saline water microbial communities from Sakinaw Lake, British Columbia, Canada - sak_2011_5_24_40m | ecosystem: Environmental > Aquatic > Non-marine Saline and Alkaline > Saline ... | reverse complement strand
GCAGGCAGGCTTCGTCCCGCCTACAGCGGGACTCGCAATGACGGCGGTAGGCTTAAAATGCGTTCGAACGAAGTCAAGCACACACCGCCATGTTTGATAGGGGGCGCTTGATAGATAGTGTCGGAAGGTACCTTCCGACGAAAAATTTAGCCGGCGCTCTTTTAATATAAAGTTCGATGAAAGGAGCTTTGCCCTATGAGATATTTCCTATATGCCCGAAAGTCCACTGATGATGAGGATAGACAGATCCTATCTATCGAGGCACAGCTTGTGGAGTTGCGACAGTTAGCTACGCGTGAGAAGATCCATGTAGTTAAGGAGCTTGTCGAGGCAAGGACAGCTAAGAAGCCCGGGCGACCGATATTCAACGATATGCTGCTACAGATAGAGCGCGGACATGCTGACGGTATTTTAGCATGGCATCCGGATAGACTCGCCCGCAATAGTGTCGACGGCGGCAAGATCATCTACTCTGTGGACCAGGGCATCATCAAGAGTCTCCTCTTCCCTACTTATCGGTTTGATGATAATGCGCAAGGCAAGTTTATGCTCTCGATAGCGTTCGGGCAGAGTAAGTACTATATAGACGCACTATCTGAGAATATCAAACGAGGCATACGCTTGAAACTCTCGAAGGGTATCTGGCCTCAATGGGCGCCGATAGGATATCTCAATGATCCCAAGACGCGCGGTATCATCAAAGACGAGGGCAAAGCTCCTTTCATAACGAAATCTTTCGCCCTATACTCTACTGGGCGCTATACGCTTGCGGAAATCAGAGATAAGATAAACTCGGCCGGCATGGCAGGCCGCTCCAAGAAAGGCCGACCTCTCTCAGCCAGCCAATACCAGCGAATCCTGCAGAATCCTGTCTACTATGGAGTATTCAGCTACAATGGCGAAAGCTACGAAGGAACTCACGAACCAATTATCACAAAGAAACTTTTTGACCAGTGCCAGGACGTCATGAAGAATCGAGGCAAGCCGAAAAAGGTAGTACGATACTTTGCTCTACGCGGGCTTATGAGGTGCGGCGAATGCGGTCGAATGATCACAGCCGAGTCGCAGAAAGGCTATAATTACTATCGGTGCACTAAGCGCTTTACTAACTGCTCTCAAAAATACACTCGAGAAGAAGAGCTCGCTACTCAAATACAGTCTATCCTTCAAAAAGTTTCTTTGTGTGATGATTGGACTACTAAGATTTTAAAGGAGCTCGAGAAAGATAAGGCAACCGATGTCCAATCATCACGCCCCCAGCAGCAAAATCTTGAGGCGCAAATAGTCGCTATGGACGCAAAGATAAACAAGCTCATAGACATATATCTTGAGGGTAGTTTATCGCTCGAGGAATATCAGCGAAAGAAAGAGGCGTATCTAAACGAAAAGAAGGATTTACAGGAGAAGCTGAAGGATTTTGCTGCTGGGGGCGATAATTGGTTCGAACGGGCGAAAGATTTCGTAACCGATTTAAACAGAACAAGTTGCGTGCTTCGCGAAGGAAATCTCGAGTCACAGCGCGAAATTCTCGAGAAAATCGGTTCGAACTTTATATTAAAAGAGCGCCGGCTAAATTTTTCGTCGGAAGGTACCTTCCGACACTATCTATCAAGCGCCCCCTATCAAACATGGCGGAGGAGGTAGGATTCGAACCCACGGTGGACTTACGCCCACAACAGCTTTCAAGGCTGCCGCGATCGACCACTCTGCCACTCCTCCGCTTAAAATTACTGATATCCAGATCCTTCGGCCCTGCGGGCCTCAGGATGACGAACACTTAGTTAAAGAGATTGCTTCGTCGGAAATAACCTATCGGCATCCTCCTCGCAATGACGAAGTTATTCCTGAACTAAACTAAAAGAACAGCTGCCTGACTATCGCTACGTACATATGCTTCGAAGAGGCCCACGCGTCGACGAAGAAATTCTTCGCCCCGAACGACGGGAATAACAGGCTGAATATGAGCGATATCACGACCAGGTTCAGCACATATACGAATATTATCGAGAACAGGTATCCGCTCTTCACTATATCAGGCTGGCGGATCTTCATAACCTCTATCGTCGATACGATATGGAACGCCAGCGTGAATCCTATCAGGAATACGAACGTCGAGCTGTTTATATTGTACGACGACGCCACTACGAAATATATCACCGATATCAGTATGGCGTATATCGGCACGAAATACGGGCTCAGCTCTATGACGACGTTCGTCTTGTCGGTGGCCACCGCGCCGCCGTCTTTGGTGGCCTTGAAACTCTTTACTTTGCCGCCAAATAGCCACGCCGTCCCGGCGTGAACCGCTTCATGCCCCAGCACATAAAGATACGTCGGCTTGTAGAACAGAAGATGGAGCACGACGTATGAAGCTATCCCCCACAGAAATAAATTCAGATTACCTGCGAGCTCGGTTACCAGTATGAGATTATCGTAAAACGCTATCGTAGTCCCGATCGCTATCGGTATCGACAGTATCCCGATTATAAATTTTAATATGAGTTTTAGCATATCTGATGTTGAACGGAGGCTAGATCCTTCGGCCCCTGCGGGGCCTTGAGGATGACAGCCACTCGATAGAGCTTCTCCTAACTCTGAATTACTACAACATTTTACTTTATCACTTCCACGCCATCCATATAAGGCACTAGAACCTTCGGAATGTTGACGCTGCCATCCTTATTCTGGTAATTCTCCATGATCGCGACGAATAGCCGCGCCAACGCGACCCCTGACCCGTTCAATGTATGAACATAGACCGGTTTCTTGGAGTTTTTATCGCGGTATCTGATAGAGGCGCGTCTTGCCTGAAAATCCGTGAAACACGAGCAGCTCGAAACTTCCAGATACGCGTCGGTTCCCGGCGCGTACAGCTCTATGTCATAGCACTTCGCCGCCGCGAACGAAATATCGCCCGTAGCCAGAAGCACGACCCGATACGGCAGATTCAAAAGCTGCAGCACCTCCTCGGCGTCGGCCAGAAGTTTCTCGAGCTCGTCGAAGGACGTCTCCGGCTTTACGAATTTCACAAGCTCCACTTTATCGAACTGGTGGACGCGTATCATTCCCTTGGTCTCTTTGCCGTAGGAGCCGGCCTCGCGTCTAAAACAGGCGCTGTATGCGGTATATTGTATCGGAAGCTCATCCTCCTCCAGCGTCTCATTTGCGTGAATATTCGTCACCGGCACCTCGGCCGTAGGTATGAGAAATAAATCCTCATCCCTTAACCTGTACATGTCTTCTTCAAATTTCGGAAGCTGTCCCGTACCGGTCATGCTGCGCCTATTTACCAGAAATGGCGGAAATACTTCCGTGTAGCCGTGTTTCTTAGTATGCAGGTCGAGCATGAAGTTTATTAGCGCCCGCTCCAATCTCGCTCCCTGCCCCATATAAAGTATGAAGTTCGATCCCGTTATTTTGGCGGCCTTGCCAAGGCTTACTATCTTCAGGTTTTCGGCTATTTCGATGTGATTTCGGGGATTAAAGTCAAAATTTGGGTTTTTGCCCCAGGATTTGACGATTTTGTTGCTTTCCGGGCCTCCAATAGGTACTGAAATATGGGGTATATTTGGGATTATATATACAATTTTCTCAATTTTTGCGCTTAATTCCTCCACTTTTTCATCTAATTTGGCTATTTTTTGGGAAACAACCTTCATTTTGTCAATTATATCCTTTGGATTCTTCTTTTCCTTTACAATAGCCGAAATCTCGTCATTTGCCTTGTTCCTCTGGTTCTTTAACGCCTCTACCTCGCCCAATAGCTTCCTATGCTCTTCATCGAGGCCAAGCAGCTCATCTATATCCAGTTTGGAGCCACGATTCTTTAAAGCGCTCTTTACCTCATCCCTGTTATCGCGTATGAATTTCATTTCTAACATAATACTCCTTTTGTAATAGTTTAGCGTAAACATGTATTTCGACGATAGATATACGTAGCGCACCCTTAAGGGTGCGCTACTACAGGGAAGAATCTTCTTTATGCTAAGCTATTACCTCCTTTTGATGTCATCATTACATCCTTGCGCTCATTTATATTATGAGCGACATCGTATATTAAATCAAGGCCTAAATCGCATCATCGATATTAATATTATCACAAAAACCGAAAAAGGACAACTATATGGGAAAGCGCTTGTCATTCTGAGGCCCAATAGGGCCGAAGAATCTAGATCCCTGCCTGACTGCATACTATAGCCTTCAGGCAGGCAGGCTTCGGTCGGCTCTGGCCTCCCTCAGGATGACAGAGTTTTCTCAGGATGACAAGTCCTGTTTCTTCTTTCTGGAGCTTATAGCGATGATGGCGAATATATAGGCAAGACATCCGAATAGTAATGACACTATAAAATAACCTATGAGGATCGGGAGGATTATCTTGTAAGCGGATAAATTAAAAAAATTGCCCCAGTTAAAGTTCTTTGTAAATAGAGCCCAATCGCTCCTTATGCCTTCATAACTAACCCCGGTAACTATCGCGCCTGTCTTTCCCGCCAGGATAAAGGTCGGTATGCTAAGCCATGTATTTGTCGCTATGCTGCCGAGAAGCGCGCTCGCCTTATTCACCCTGAGGATCGCCGCCAAGACCAGCGCCGCCACCGGTCCGGTCCCCGGAAGCGTGCCTAAAAAAACGCCAAGCCCCAGGCCTATCGCTATTTTTCCCGGAGTATCGTTTATCCTGAATAATTTAATATAGACCGCTTTAAAAAATCTAGCGATCCTGGTTAAGATATTTTTCTTTTCCAATATGGACTTCTTTCTTTTGACGCTTCATAGAGGCATACGGCGCTGGCGCTGGCGACATTTAACGAGTCTACAGTCTTTCGGATCGGTATGCGGACCCTGACATCGGCGATCTTTAATATTCCCCGCGATATGCCTTTATCCTCATTCCCGAAGACAAAACAGATATTGCCTGAGAGCTTAACTCCGGAGATATCGCCGGCGCCCCTGCCGGGAGTGGCGGCGATTATGCGAGTATCGTATTTCTTCTTAAGCCGGGTAAGACTCGCTTCGAGATCATTTTCGTAGCAAACAGGGAGCCTGAAGATCGTGCCCATGGAGACGCGAATGGCTTTCCTGTAATACGGATCATATGTAGAATTATCAACTATAAGAGCGTCCGCTCCAAAAGCGGCCGCGTTACGCGCTATGAGGCCGACATTTTGAGGGTCGTTAATAGCGCTTAGCGCGACGAGAAAAAGCGGGCGCTTCGATGTTTTAAGGAAATCGGGGACAGTACGCTTTTTAGGGCAATATCCGACGGCCATGATCCCCTTATGAAAACGAAAACCTATGATATCTTCTATTATTTCATCGGAGGCGGTGAAAACAGGGACTTTTCTTTTCGCTATTACCGAAAGGAGGGGCTTGTATCTTTTCACGGCGCCTTCGGCCGTAAGGCATGACGCTATTTTACATCCGCTTTCTATAAGGCCCCTGACGACCTTCTCTCCCTCGGCTATAAAGATACCGTCTCTTTCCAGCATCTTTCCCTTAAGGGATCTATAGGCGCTAAGGCGCGGATCATCGGGATCTTGTATCTTTGTAAAGTTCGATTTTGGATCTTTCACTATCCGCCGGCTCCCGATTAAACGGAAGCGCCGGGCGCTTTTTTCGTCAAGTTTTTCCTGAGATCCTTTACATTACTCTTAAGATCCTTAAGTTCCTTCTTCTGGACGGCTATTTCTTTTTCTATCTTTGTAAAACGATAATCCGCGTCCTCAAACTTACGGGAGGCGTATTCATCGGCGGTCTCGATAAGCATGACGCTACCCTGCTTACGCAGCCGCCCGCCTTTCGGCACCACTACACCAACATCCCCTTCTTTGATAATTTCCATGCCAGGAGGTATGCTGACGCCGCCGTTGTCCGAGCTCTGATCTTCGCAATAAGACGGGCTTAGGAACATAATACTCATAATACACATAAAGCACAGAATCGTCATAATTTTCCCCATGATCTTCTCCTTTGGCCGGATTTTAATTGCGCACCTGCCTTACTATCACAGTGCCCAGCGAAATCCCCTCTTTTTCCGAAAGCTCTTTGGCTTTTGCCTCCATCTCTTCTTTTGTCTTTATAAGATTCTCGAGATGAAATTTCATGTTGAGATATTCTTCGTTAAGTTTTTCAAGGTTTTTAACAATGTCTTCCTTTTCCGCCTTGATCTCCTCAACCTTCGCCTTTAAATTTTCCGCTTCGGCCTCTTTTGCCTGGATGCTGGCAAGGTTCTTACCGCGGACCTCTTTTTCACTCTCAAGCTCCCTGGTCAGCGTATTTATCTTCTCTTCCTGGAATTTAATGCTTGCGCCCATCTGGGCGTTAACTATTTCCATTTCTTTTAATTTGGCCTCGGAGACCTGCTCTTTCGCGGTCAGCTCTTCGACCTGTTTCTGCAGCGCCATTTTTTTATCTACTTCGCTCTCCTTCGTGATATATAGGAACATAGAGGTGAGCAATAGCAGGACTATGATCACCAGCGATATGGCGGATAAGATCTTACCTTCTTTGCTCATGCGTCATCCCCCTCTTTATAACTCTTGCGAGAACACTATTCAAAAGCTATATCCATGACAAAACGTTTTTCCCCTTTACCCATATTTCCCGGAAACGCCGGAAAAGGGCTCGCCTTTTTTACGGCATGCGTCGCCAGCTCGTCGAGCGTATGATTTGACGACTCTATGATATCGGGCCCCCCGGATATTTTACCCGCGCTGGTCAGGAAAAATGCCAGTTTTACCCTGCCCTTTATCCCGGTATACTTCGAATCCTTCGGCACCACTATGCGGCTTACTATCTTATTCTTCACATTGTAATAATACTCTTCCGATGTCGCTGCCAGGTTGATATTTTCGGTCTCGGCGATATTCGCCCTTTCATCGAAATACTCTTTTGCGGTCTGTTCCCTTCTGGGCTCTTTAAACATGCCCGACTTAAGCGGGACGGGGGTTCTTCTCTCAAACGCCGGTTTTTCGGTTAAGGTAAATTTCCCCTCTCCCATGGGAGGGGTTTTAGGCGGTTCCAGATAATCGACATCGCCGGTAACTATATGAGGCGTCAATAATATGGCGAGCTCCTGCTTCACCACATTTTTATTTGAACTACTGAACGCAAAGCCGAGAAAAGGTATGTCGCCCAGTAGCGGGATCTTATTTACCGTATCGGTCCTCTCGTCTTTTATCAGGCCTCCGATTATTATGGTCGTGCCGTCCTTAATGCTGACGCTCGTCTCTGCCTGGGTCGTTTGCACTATCGGGACGGTCGTGGCGGGAGAGCCGTATGTGTAGTTAGTATTGGTGGAGGAGACCTCCGGCCTTATCTTCATAGTTATAAAACCGTCTTTGGTTATCGTAGGGGTCACATATAATTTCACTCCAACGTCGATGAAATTTAAATTGGTCCCTGTCGTAGTCGTCGACGTGCCCTGCGTTACTGTATTCGTAGCGTAAGGCTGGGAGGTGCCTATCAATATCTTGGCCTCCTGATTATTTACCGCGGTTATCCTGGGGCTCGAAAGCAGGTTCGTATCGCCTATAGTCTTCAGCACCTGCACCATCACGTCAATATCGGCCGAACCTATAGCTCCTAGCACGAGCTCCGCGCCGGGAGGGCCAAACAGTTGGGGCGCGGCGATCTGGAACGCGCTCTTCAGGCTGAGCTCCTTCTGTATCTGCCTTATGACTTTATTCCATTCTACGCCAAGCTTTAACCGGTCATCGAGTGTTATCTGCAGTATCTTGGCCTCTATCAGGACCTGCTGCGGCTTCTCATCGAAAGCCATTATGATCTTTTCTATGCTGTCGATCTTCTTTTCCAGGTCCGTCACTACGACTTTGTTCGTCCTTTCATCTATCTGTATCGTTCCCAGGCCTTTTGTGAGGTTCTCGGATATCTTATCTTTTATATCGACGCCTTTAGCGTATCTGAGCTCAAATATCTTGGTGACCGTCGGGATATCTATGCTCTCCATCGCTTCTCTCATCCGGGAAAGCGCATTGGAGTTATCTATGGCGACTATGGTATTTGACCCCTCGTCCACGATTATCTTGCCCACCTTTGACTTCATCTGGTTTAACGCCTTAGCCACCTCAATAGCCTTGGAATATTTAAGCCTGAATATCATGACATCTTTCTTTTCGGCATATCTTTCGCCGTAAACCCTCTCGTAATCCCGCTGGCTCATGACGTATATTATATCGCCGCGTTTCTCGTATGCCAGATTGTTCGATATAAGGATGATCTCGAAGGCATCCATAAGGTTGACGCTTTTTAAAAATATGGTGACCCGCCCTTTAACATCGCCGCCCAATACCACATTCAGGTTTCCCTTCGTGGCAAGCATCTTTATGACCTCGATCACATCCATGCCTTTCAGGTCCAGGGAGATCTTATCGGAGCTCTGTGGCGCCTGCAAGCCCGGGTCGAAAGCGGCCGGCGATGATACGGCGTCGGCCTGGATCTCCGCAATACATTGCGATGCTGGACCAAGGGATAGGGAATAAATTAAGATAAATACAGCCACTAAAGATACGGACCTTCGCATATTGGCCTCCTGTCCTTATAAAAAAAGGGTCGTTTTTTTGCCCATGTATTCCAACGCAACTTTATCTTCACTCACATCTTCTACCGTGATCCCGTTTATCGACTGGCCTTTAACAAGATAATATGTCTTCTGGGCTTTCTTGTCCTCTATGATGGCTTGCGGACTGTCTCCCGGGATTATCCCCACAAGTCCGAGGTTATCTCCGGAGGATCCTTGCGACTGGTCGATCCCGGAAGTTTGAGATTCGATATTGGAGCCCGGGCCGAACACGTTTTTGCCGGATATCCTGTTCGAGTAATAAGGATACGCCTTAACCTCCGCGGACTGCGCTTTCTCCGCGATCTCATCGGCAGGCCCCGATATGGAGGCTTCATCCAGAAGGCTTTGCGCTTTTTTAGACGGGTTTACCAGTATACCGTCAAGAATAAGATACGCGGCGATAATAACCGCTAAAATGAGCGCGTACCTATTAAAGGTTTTAAGAACCTGCGTGTTCAATACGCTATTTTTTAAAAAATCGTTCTTTAACGCCGCCGATATATAACCATCTATCTTTACCCATGGCCCTTTAAGGGGAAGCGAAATATCTTTTTTTACCGGATCTGGCGCGGCGCCCTCCGGAACATTCCGTTTAGTCTTTATTATGGATAGCAGCTTCTCCTCGGGAGACATGTTTTTTTGCATTTAGACCGCCATCCTGTTGGCCACTTCCATGATGATCGATTCGTCCACGGACGTCTTACCGTTCATCACAAGATATTCCATAGCGTCGTGGCAGAGCATCGAAGTCTTTCTCGGGTATCCTTCGCTGTATCCGAATATCAGTTTTATAGCGCCGTCCGTAAAAAATTTCTTCGGGTCATCGGCCCCGGCGGCTTTAAGCCGGAATAGTATCATATCTTTGGTCTCTTTTTCGTCCAGAGGGTTTATAATATACTTCAGCCCTATCCTGTCATAGAAGTTCTTTACCTTTTTGATCTTAGGCAATAGCTCCATCTGCGACACTATCACCAGCTGCAGCAGTTTATATTCGTTCGTCTCGTAGTTTAAAAATATCCTGAGTATCTCGAGAAAGGAGGCGGATAATTTCTGCCCTTCGTCTATAAGCAGGACTACCGTCTTTTTTTCATCCACGCCTTTTTTAAAAAGATATCTCTCTATCTCTTCTCTGTAATCGAGCGTGGAGCGGGAATCCGGCTTTATCCCAAACATCTTCGCGAGGCTCGCTAAAAACTGGAACTCCGATTTATAGGACGGGTCCAGTATTATATGAAATATATAGTCGTGATCGCTCTCAAACGCCTGCAATAACGCCCTCGACATCGTCGTTTTCCCTATGCCCACATCCCCTAATATAAGTCCCAAACCTCTCTTCAAACGTATCATTATCTCTAATCTTTGAAGAGCGGCGCTATGGGATGATGAACGATAAAAAAAAGCCGGGTCCGGCCCGGTCGCAAACGGCTCTTTTTTTAACCCCAGCACTTCATAATAGCTCATGAAACACCGCCGGCGGTCTCGTTTTTATTTATTATTTCTTTTATTTTCGACAGGGATTTTTTTTCGCGCTTTAGATCTATTATCTTTTTCAGGTCATCGGCGGTTTGGCTATTAAAATATCTGAAATTGGTCTCCGAGCTCCTGCCGACCTCTTTTATAAGGCCCATGTTGAGGTAATACTTTATAGTGTAAATAGACACGCCCGTTATGCGCGAAAGGTCTTTTATCAGGTAGACGTCACTATATGTCATATTGACTCTCTGGATGGATAGTATATGCTAACTCTCTACTTAGAGAGTATACCATAAACTTTCGTTTTGTCAATGTTTCAGGCATAATGTGACGATTATAGCAGTAGCGCACCCTTAAGGGTGCGCTACGTCGTCGTTTCGTTCCTCAGAATGAATATCAGAAGCGTGTCGACGACATCGTAGGGGACATTTAAATGTCCCCTACATCGAGAGTTCTTCTGACGATTGATCTATTATGGTTAATTCAGGAGTGTCTTACTTACGAGGAGTGTGCTTTTGAGGACGCCTGCCTGGCCATATTTTGAACTTACGTTAAAGCGCTTTATATCTATTAGATTCCCTCTCGGGTTTTCTATGTCATACATGAACTTAACGAGTTGAGCCATGGAGGCCTCTATGGTGACATCTATCAATATCTCTCTTTGTGAGGAGGAATCCCTCGCGTCGATAGGCTTTATATTTACTATAAAACACGCGTCATTCTTAGACACGCTTTCAATGAAAGCCAATGTCTCCGCGACCTCCTGATCCCGGCTCTTCGCCGGGGACGCCGGTTTCGCTAATTTAGCGTATTCGGATTCTATCGCCTTTTTATTCGCGGCTAATCTGTAATCCTTTTCCAGCGCGCCGACCTTTGACCGGATCTGGCTGTTCAGATTATTCCATCTGGCGGCTATCGGTTCCACTATTAAAATATATACGAGAGCTATCGACATTATCGACAGCGTGGCGAACGCCAGATCTTTTTCTCTCTTTTTAAAATTATTCGCAGGCATCGTTAAGTCCCCGTCATTTCAATACCGTCAGCAGAACGTTGATCTCAAAATCGGTGATCTCCTTCTTATCCGAAACCCTCTTGTTAGCGTATTTCACCTTCACGCCTTCAAAGTACGGCGAATTTTCCAATATCGTCGCGTATCTCAGCACATCGCCGAGCGCGGACGCAGTCCCCCTGATGGTGATCGATCTTGCTATTTCAAAATCGAGCGTGCTCAAAGACATGCCTGCGGGAGTTATGCCGCACACCTCCGTTAAGACATCTACGGCCAGAGGTTTGCGGGTCATGATCTGCCTGGTAGCTTTTAAACCCTTCATCGCTTTTTTCACCGTATCGATATCGGGCTCTATCTTTTTTAATTCCGCGCTTATAGCCGCCAGGTATATATACTTATCGCGCATCTTTTTTATTATCGCCCCGAATACCAGCGTCGCCAGAAGGGCCGTCAAAAGGACGGCCGTAATAAGGATATTTTTCGTATCCGCGATACGCGTATCTTCCGCGGCGTCTTCCGGCAAAAGATTTATTTTGACGCCTTCGGATCTTAAGGCCAGCCCGAACAACTCGGCAAAAGACGTATCCTCAGCGGGCGTTTTTATTTTTTCGCTTATCGGGATATTTTTCTCCTGATCTAATATCTCTACCGGTATCTTACGGTTCTCGGAAAGGGCCGAGCGGAGCATAGCGACCTCCCGACTTGAGCCGGTCAATACGATACGATCCACGGGATGCACCGACTCTTTTTGATAGGCGCTTATCGATATGTCTATCTGCTGAATTATCTTATCTTTTCTTTCGGGATCGCCGGCGCCGAGGCCTGCGCCCCTTGTAAATACGAGATTACCGCTTTCTATGACTTCTATGTCTATGCGGTCGGGATCCAGATTAACCAGCATTATATTGCCGGGCTTCTCTTCCTCTCCCGCTAGAGCATACCAGGAATATAACGCCTCCGAACTTAAGGATAATAGCTTTACGCCGCCCACCGATGCCTTTTTTAAAATATCCAGAAAATTATTCACTACGGAAGCCTGCGATATGATGAGTAATACCTTCGAATAACCGTCCTCTAATTTCTCTATGACCCTGTGGCCGAATATTACTTTTTCTTCGGTATAAGGCAGGTGCTTTATCGACTCGATCTTTATTATCTTATCTATCTCCCGATCATCGACGGAAGGTATCTTCAGAAATCTCGCGGTGACCAGATGCCTCGGAATGTTCAGCAGGACTTTTTTCGGGGTAAACCCCAGGCACAGAAAGACATTCTTCACCCCTTCGACGAGGGCATCCGGGCCTTCGGCCGGCACATTCTCTCTTATCACCCCGGTTACGCGCCTATTGCCTTTCAGGGTCTCCGCCGCGACGGCCCTGATCAGGCTGTCGCCTATCTCCAGAGAGACGGACCTGTTGTCCAGCTCGAAGATATTTTTTAGGCCTTCTAGTATTCCCGATAATATTTTAATTTTCCGGACTCCCTATCTACAACGCAGACTATCCTCGCGCTGATCTTCGACTTATCCACCATGCCTTTTGACTCGATTCTAAAGTAATTTGACCTGGTTGTAAAGTTATTTAACGCGTTTCGCTCATCGCTCGTGATGTCCCATTTCCCCGTCGCTTCGGGAGTTAGATCCGAGACGAGCCCGTCGTCTTTCGTTCCGGCTATCCTGTCCTCGCCGTTTCGGACATTCATGACGCTTACAACCAGATTTTCACCTAATCCGCACGCAAGCATAACGGGCCTGGTCGCAGTGTTTATATTGATACTGAGTTTAGGGCCGTCTCCGTACACGGTCACATAATCTTTAATGGACTCGAATATCTCCGGCGTCATGCCCTTGACGAGCATAAGCTCCTCTACAACGCTGAAATCGGCGTGCTTGCATTTGTACGGCGGAACGAGCGATTCATAGTCGTTATCCCACGCGCCTCCGCCCGGCATCTTGGCGCTCCCTCTCCAGTTCATTATGGACGCCGCGACTGCCTCATTGCTTTTTCCCAGAAGGGTTGTCAGGATAGCCTGATCTGCCTTGTTAATATTTATCTTCCTGTCCTCATCCGTCATGCCATAGCGGGTCAAGCCTTCTTCCATATAGCTGACTTCAAACGCGCCGTCGAAGAGTTTTTCGGCGAATATACCGGAGGTCTCCTTATCAGCCGGAAAGGCCGCGCCGCATTCGCGGATAGTGTCGTACTTCGCTTTTTTATTTTTACCCAGCATCGCGCGCGCTTTCACGATACCGGCTTTAGCGTAATATTCGGCTTTCAATTTATCGATATTATATTTATTTAAACGCGCCTCTATGGAAACTCGGAATCCTATGCCCGCGGCCAAAATGGAGAGGATGGCCAGCATCCATAAAGTCGTTATCAATATCGTGCCGTGTTTATTGGACTGCATCTTTGCCGCCTAATGTGCCGGTAGGTATAAATATGGTTTTACTGTAAGCGCCCGCCCTGACTTTCACGCCCCGCGGGATCTTGCCTTTATCCCTATCCTCATCTTCCCAGGTTTCCTTCCATTCATAATCATACTCTGTCGGCGAGGATACTATTTTATAACAATACTCGAAACCGAAATCTTTATCGTCGATATCCTTTAGAACGTCCATGACAACGGCGTGGGATTCGCCGAGGCCTTCGGTCTTCGTCGCGATGGCCCTCTTCACCGTCTTCTTAGACTTATCAAAATAGTAGGTCACCATCGCCAATTCCGTATGAGGCAGCGTCTCGGCCGACGATACGTTAGCCAGCGTCATAAAAGATATTTTTTGCTTCGCTCCTTCAAAATTTACGGGAATTTCCTCGGATGAGCCGAAGGTTTTAGGCTTATTGGAAACGGCATTATATGAAACAGAATTCTTAAGATCCGTCGATATCGTATTGAAAAAATATCTGGTCGACTGGTTCGCCTGTATGACAGGATTGGTCCCGGCCCATAGCCTGACGCCGGCCCTGAATACGGAATATATGCTCACGGCTATAACCGAAAATATCGTTACGGCTATTATGAGCTCTATGAAGGTGAAACCGGTTTTTTTATTCATTCTTTTTGTCGTTAAGATATGTCGTTAAATAATATTTACTTATGTAGGATTTCCCTTCCTGCTTGTCTTTATGCCTGGAAACCTCGAACGTCACGGTATCGATATCGAGCTTCTCTCCTAGCACGGGATCTTTAGGGAGCTCATCGGATTTGACCGACCAGGAGTAGGAACTATCCCCCGGGAAGTCCTTACCGTCCTTAAGATCGCTCTTAATGCATCCCTTCTCCTCGAATTCGAACATCCCGCTCTCCAATAACAGGCCGGATTCGAACAGGACCGAGGATCTTTGAAGGGCATACCGCGCCGTGGAATACGCGCGCGTTACGAATAACAGGCCGCTCGTTATTATCACGATGCTCACTATCACTTCCAGCAAAAGAAACCCTTTTTTATTGCCCAATATTAACCTCTTTAACCTTCGGCATATTGCCGAAACCCTCGATCGTGATCGAATAACCGCCTGCGCCTGTCAATACATTGATACGGATCTCGTCGCAATGGCCGTCGGGATAAAATACGGCTTCTTCCCTGCTGCCGCTAAGCCTGAGGCCCTGCGGCAGACCGGATGGCTTTCCGAACCTGCCCGTCGCCTTTAAATATACGGGAGGTTTTGCCGAGGCGGATAACTCAAAAAGCTGATATTTGCCGTTCTCAAAATCAAAAGCAATCTTGTAATTATTCCTTTCCAGCACAGCCATCTCCTGGGCGTAATTTGCGAGTTTACAGATACTGAATGATGTATTTCTGGCGGAAAGGTCCGATAAGGTTCTTTTAAATAGAGGAGTAGAGAGCCCCGCGAGGATCAATATTAAGAGTGTTACCAGAGTTAACTCTATTAGCGTGAAACCATGAACCTTTCTAGTGGTGAAGCCCCTGTGAGGCCTGCGGAAAACCGTCATTCTGTATTCTCTTCATCCCAATTTCCAACCACCCCTCCCCCGCCTTCCACGCCGGATTTACCGTATGACATAAGGTCGTAATCGCCATGCGTGCCGGGAAACTTATACATATACGGATTTCCCCAAGGGTCTATGGGCTTTCTCTTTAAATAAGGGCCCTTCCAGCCGGGCGCGTTAGACGGTTTTACCATAAGGTCTTCCAGTTTCTCCGGATATCCGCCGTTATCGATCTCATACAGATCCAGCGCCGACGACAGATTCGCCTCGATGTCGGCGCGCGCCGCGGCTACCTTGGCCTGCTCGGATCTGCCGGCAAGCTTCGGCGCCACCATAGCGACCAGGATACCTATGATTATTACTACGAGCATAAGCTCGACCAGCGTAAAACCTTTTTTCCGCATCATCATTTCATCCTCCAATTTATTATGAATTATCTCACTAAAAAGTTCATCTCAAATATAGGCAGAAGCATCGATATCACTATAAAGCCGACGATAACGCCGAGAGTCAATATCAATAAAGGCTCTATCAAAGACATCATTATCTTGATGGCCTCGTCGGATTCCCTCTCGTATCCTAAGGCGACCTTCAGGAGCGATTTCTCCACATGGCCGCCCTCTTCCCCTATAGCTATCATGCTCATGACCGCGGGAGGTATCGAAACGGATCCGCTCAGGCCCGCGGCGAGACCCGAACCCTCTTTAACCGCAGCGGACGCTTTTTCTATATCCTGTTTTATTACGGCGTTACCCACCGTCTCAAGGACTATCTGCAAGGCGCCGAGGATCGGAACGCCGTTTTCCAAAAGAGTGGAGAGCGTCCTGGTGAACCTGGCTATCTCCACCTTCTTTATTAATGGCCCCATTACGGGGGAGTTTAATCTGAAGCGGTCTATCGTCATCCTGCCTTCGGGAGTATTATATATCTTCACGACGGTCATCGTGACCCCGACAAGAAACAATATGAGTAATAACCAGTAATGCTGTATGATGCCGCTTAGCCCCATCAATATCTGCGTAGGTATCGGCAGGGACTGCCCGAAATCGGTGAACATGACCGTCATCTTCGGCATGACGAAAGTCACTAAAATCACTATGGTGGTAAATCCGACTACGGCCATGAGAACGGGATACGCCAGCGCGGTCCTTATCTTAGTCTGGATGTCGAGCTGTTTTTCATTATAATCGGACAATCTTCTTAATATGCTGTCCAACATACCGCCGGTCTCTCCGCTTTTTACCATGCTTACATACAGATTAGAGAATACCTTGGGATGTCTCGAGAGGGCTTCGGATAAAGGATTGCCGCTGACGCAATAATCCCTGATATCCATGATGGTGCTCTTCAATCTCTTATTTCCGGTTTGGCTGTAAAGCACATCGAGCGCTTTGGCTATCGTAATGCCGGCTTCCAGGAGATCGGAAAGCTGTCTGGTGAAATCGGTAATGTCCTTAACGCTTACCTTTTCGAAAAAAAACGCCCCATGAGATTTAGAGCGGCTTAAGGCCTCGGATTCTTCCTCGAGCGATAAGAGATAGTAACCCATGCGGCTTATCTTTTGGATCGCCGCGCTTTTATTATCGGCAACCAGCGCGCCCTTAACCACATCTTTAGGGCCTGTCTTTGCCTCATATATAAACCTTGCCATAAAATACCGCGCCTTTACTTCAAATTTATCCGCCGGGGCATCCAGCCGCGCTTACATTGAATGCGAAGATGGGCGTGCTATTCTTCCAGGCTCTCTTCCTGCGTGACTCGAATGACCTCACCCGGAGTGGTTATGCCGGATTTTATCTTTTCCCATCCGTCCTGGCGAAGCGTCCTCATCCCCAGGCTCAGGGCCTTTTTCTTTATCTGTCCGGAAGAAGACCTTTTAAGCACAAGCTCCCTTACAGGCTCGCTCATAACCAATATCTCGTAAATAGCGGTCCTGCCTTTATATCCGGTAAACCTGCAAGCTTCACAGCCCTTTCCTTCGTATAATTTTGTTTTAGACAGATCGAGCCGCGATACGCCGAGCTCTTTTAATATCTCCTTACTCGGTTTAAATTCTTTCTTGCACTTATCGCATATGACCCTCACGAGGCGCTGCGCTATAAAACACTCCACCGCGGAGGCGACTAAAAACGGATCGACCCCCATATCTATAAGCCTCGTCACGCCGCCCGCGGCATCGTTTGTATGGATAGTCGAAAATACCAGATGGCCCGTCAACGCCACCCTTATAGTGATCTCCGCCGTCTCATAATCCCTGACCTCTCCGACCATCATTACGTTCGGATCATGTCTGAGCATCGACCTTAGGGCGTTGGCAAACGTGAAACCGATCTTCGGCTGGACCTGCATCTGCGTGATGCCTTTAAGCTGGTATTCTATCGGGTCCTCTATCGTTATTATCTTTTTGTCTTTGCCGTTTATCTTATTCAATGACGCGTAAAGAGTCGTAGTCTTTCCGCTTCCGGTGGGGCCGGTAACGAATATGATGCCGTGAGGTTTTTTTACCATCGTCTCCATTATCTCAAGATCGGGTTTCAAAAGCCCCAGGCTTTCCATCCCGAACAGAATATTTGAGGAGAGAAGTCTTATCATGACGCTTTCGCCGAACGGCGTGGGCATTATCGATACTCTCAGATCGACCTTATCATCGCCTATCTTTATCCTTATGCGCCCGTCCTGAGGCAGGCGCCTTTCGGATATATCGAGATTCGCCATTATCTTTATGCGCGATATTATAGCCGATTGAAAATTCTTGATCGCCGGAGGCACTTTAGTCTCGTGGAGAACTCCGTCTATCCTGTACCTGACCTGAAGCTCGTCCTCAAAAGGCTCTATATGGACATCCGTCGCCCTGTCCCTGTAGGCCTCCATCAATACCTGATTCACAAAATTTATTATGGAGGCGTCTTCTATCGCCCCGTCCAGGTCCTGCGTCTCCTGATGCTGTATATTTATCGCGCTCTCCGCCGATATCTCCGGCCCCATCTTCTCGATAGTCTCGGCTCCCACCCCGTAATATTTCTTTATAGAATCCATAATATCGGCGCGGGAGGCCAGACAGGCTTTTATCTCCTTTTTCAGCAGGAGCTTTATATCGTCTATTGTATTTATGTCCGCAGGGTTTATCATCGCGACGGTTATTAAATTATCTTCTATCTTTATCGGCATCAGTTCGTAATGGCAGGCGAATTTGGCGGGTATCTCTTTTATCACCGCGGGATCAATATTGATATCTTTCAGGTTCACATACTCCACGCCCAGCTGATCGGCCAGCGTGCTATAGAACTTTTCGGCCGTAATGAGCCCCATACCGATCAATGTCTCTCCGAGCAGGTTCGTTTTCTTCTCCTGCTCCAGGAGCGCTCTCTCGAGAGATTGCACACTGATAAGCCCTTTTGCGATCAAAAGATGCCCTATCATTTCATGTTTTAGCGTCATGCTATCCCCTAATGTTACTACTTACACCACCGGTATAGGTTATAATGCATTAAGTTTCTAGTCAAGCGATAAAGTAGTGGCGCTTTGGATCTTATTTGTCCTGGATCAAGCGATCAACATCCTCTATCCCCAAACCCTGCCACTCTACCTTATACTTTGGATAGCTTGCGACTAAGGATTTGGCCTTCTCTTTTAATCGTTCCAAGTCAATCTTGGATTTATTCATCTTAACTTCGGCGATGAGCAGTTCTTTTTTCATATCATTCATGGCCACCAGATCGATCTCGTTCTGATGGTCTTTTTCCCAATAAGATCCGATACGATTGTACTGCCCGGTCTCGGCAAAAAGAACCCTGTAGAACTGTTCAAGCACCAATCCGGCATAGGTCGAATAATCACGCCGGATCACATCCCGAATGTAATCAAAATTCCCGGTCTCGACCGCTGACCGGTTACGGTAAATGAACCTGAACCAAAAACTTAAGAAATTATCCGTGATCTTGTATTTCTGCGTCTTGGAATTCGGCTTAGCGTTTATGGGCTTGTACTTCTCGATCACGGCATAATCCCTCTCCAGGCGCTCGAGGTAACCGCCAACATCCGACTCCAGGATAGACTGGATTTCCGAACGTCCCGTCTTTCCGACCGATATCAGTTCAAGGATAGAGAAATACGTTCCATACTCCTTGCCAAACTCTTCGATCAGAAGGTTCTTGCCTTCGTTAAGGAGCGGCGAATTGGCGTCAACCACAAAGTTCAGTATCTTTTCAAACGTGAACGCATTATTCTCTACTAATAGATCAATATACTTCGGACTTCCACCGGTAAACAGGTAGTAATCAAACAATATAGCCGGATCTTTTATCTTATAGTCATGCAGGATACCAGCCATGGTCTTAATGGAGAACGGCTTGATCATAAACATCCTGTCCGCGCGATTAAAAAGCGGCTCTTTGGAGCCCTCGAATATCTTGTGCATCAAGGAATAGACTGACCCGACGCAAATCACATTAAGCCTGGCTTTAGCCTTGTTTAGATCCCACAGCTTCTGTATTTCGGAATAAACTGACGGGTTGATGTTATAGAACTCCTGGAATTCATCGATGATAACCGTGAACGGCTCCTGTTTGGCAATCTGAAGTAAAAGCCCAAATACATCCCGGAAAGAACGAACTTCCCCGATCACAGGAGCATCCGGAAACAAACGCTTGATCTCCGCAATATACTCCTCGCAAAGAAGCGCCTCTGACTTCTTGGCCACAAAAAGATAGAGATGTTTCTTGTCTTTGACGAACTCCAGGGATAAAAGCGTCTTCCCTACCCGTCTGCGCCCGGTCAGGACAGCCATTCGGGAGCCACCCTTCACCTGCCCCATCAGCTTGTTCAACTCTGAGAGTTCCTGCTGCCTGTCGTAGAATCTCATAACCGTAACCTCCATTACTGTAACCAAGGTTACTATATAAATTGGCTTTTGTCAATAGTCAAAGCACATTTTTTTGCAATAGTTCAGTGTTAGAAGAAACTCATCGGAAGTCGTCATTGCGAGGAAGTTGTCGTAAGCCTGTATACTGACGAAGCAATCCCTTTTTGGGAGATTGCTTCGGATGCTTTACATCCTCGCAACCTTCGGGATTGCTTCGTCGGAAAGAGTTAATAGGCATCCTTCTCGCAATGACGAAGTGCCTATACCGCTAGACTGTTACTTTATTCCTTTATTATTCGACGTCCATCCTGCAGATCGCTTCTACTTTTTCACCATTAGCCATTTCAATAATCAATCCTAAAGCTATCTTGTTTTTGCCCCATACAAAACCATATACGGAGCCTTCTTTGGTATTGAACTTTAACCCAAACGGAGTCTTCTGGCCTTTTGCGAGATTCCACGATCTGGGCTTTGAAATACCTTCTACATCCAGCTTATATGTCCTCCATGCCAAGAAGTGTTTCAGATTTTTGGCTTTGGCCACGAGCTTCTTCTTAGTGACTTTTTCCTTCGGCTTATTGGCATTATCGAGAAGCGAAGACTCGTTAGCCGCCCCGGAAACTGCCTTTACTTCCACCGGCTTAAGGTCGGTCTTGACGATGTTCTGAACATTAAGATCTTTATACACCCCAACAGGCCGTGAATATACAGGTTGATTTACGTATGAAGGCCGCGAATAAACCTTCGATGTCTCTTGCGAAGGCTCCGCGGGCGCATCTTTATATCCAGTATCCTGCCACGCGTCTTCCCGTGTCTGGTTATAAACGGAAGCGACACTGTTATTAAGGCCGGACTTAGCCGCTGAACTTGAGGCGTTTTTCCCGGAGCTTGCCGCAACAGATCCGAAGAATGAAGTATCCGGCGTCGAGCTCGTCGAGGCGACTCCGCTTGATAAGCCGGAACCAACATATACGACAGATGGCGCCCAGTTCCCTGCGGTATCTCCATATTGAGCTATGCCGGTGCTTAAGGTTGTGCCCGTACCTGAGGTTGTGCTCGTACCTGAGGTTGAACCCGTACCTAAGGTTGAACCCGTACCTGAGGTTGTGCCAGTACCTGAGGTTGTGCTTGTATCAAGCATAAGGTTTAGACTTGCGCTAGCCTTATTCCCCAAATCATCTTCCGTATTTATTGTGACCGGGGTGTATTGTCCCTCCGTAAGCGTCACTCTCTTAGCGAGGATGGAGTCTTCATCGTCGATACTGTATAGAATAGCGATATCCTTAGTACCGGAGATAAGATCCGCGGCTTTAATGATACTTCCCGAAGGCCAAATAATATTGATGCTGGTTTTTGTCTTCACCGTAACATTTAATATCGTCGGAAGGCTTATGTTACCGGCGGCATCTTTTGCTGTAACCTGAAGAGCATTAATCCCTTCTATCAGGCTTGTTTGGCCTGACCACACAGAGCTGTTATCTAATGCCCCGATTTCATAACCATTAACAAGGATGCTGGAATTCGCGTCCTTAGTGCCCGATAACGTAAGATTGGAATGGGCCTGTCTAGCCGGCGTATAATTGATCACAGGCGATTTAGGAGCCGCGGTATCTAAGATGATCCCGCTGGAGAAGATATTGCTTTCATTGCCATCCGCATCGATAACTTTGGCATAAACTGTCTTACTTCCGTCCCCGGAAGAGAGTGCCCAGCTCTTAGCGCTCGCGAAAGAATCCGAGTTGCTCCAATTAACCCCGTCGTTTGAAAACAGCATCTTTGAGATCCCGGAGGCCGTATCTTTGGCGGATACATTAAGATTAACGCTCGCGGAATTCGTATATTGCGCTGCCTGGTTAATGGTTAAGACGCAATCGGTCGGCGGCGTAATGTCTATAAAGTTCGCGGTGACTTTCTTATTGGAGTCCATCGTTATGGTCACAGGATTGGTGGTGCCTGTGGCGTCGAGGGTCCAATTGGCAAATGTGTATCCTAAAGATGCGGCGGCGGTTAAAGTGACCGTCTCGCCTGAGTCATAGCTTATCTTATCCAGAGAACGCGTTACAGAGCCGTTAACGGATGTGACGGCTAAAGAGTAAGTATTGATAGCGAAGCTGGCTGAGATGGTATGTGCGGCGGTGACATTGGTGAATGTGTATGAAGCGACGGCTCCTACAGATACGCCGTCGACCTTTACGTCCGAGATCTGGTAGTTTGGAGAGGCAGCTATCCCGAATGTCTGGTTCGATCCGTAGTTAACTATCGTGGTGGCCGGGGTGATCGTGCCGTTAGAGCCTTGAGTGACCGTTATGGTGTTCGTGTTGATAGCGAATGTGGCTGTGATGGTGTGGCTTGTGACTACATTGGTGAATGTGTATGAAGCGACGGCTCCTACAGATGAGCCATCCACCTTTACGTCCGAGATCTGGTAGTTTGGAGAGGCAGCTATCGCGAATGTCTGGTTAGCTCCATAGTTAACTATCGTGGTGGCCGGGGTGATCGTGCCG